>Ga0078972_1002065_pt1 | contig 69474 bp, 44 predicted proteins | sample YelNatPaOPGAMG01_FD_67568 | JGI IMG/M metagenome (GOLD analysis project Ga0078972, IMG submission 67568) | Hot spring thermophilic microbial communities from Obsidian Pool, Yellowstone National Park, USA - OP-RAMG-01 (SPADES assembly) (version 2) | ecosystem: Environmental > Aquatic > Thermal... | reverse complement strand
TCTTCTTTATCCGCTCGTAGTTTTTTTCTTCAAAATATTTTCTATTTAATGGGTTTTCTAAATCTAAAAAGATTTTATTTCTTGATTCAATCTGTTCATAAATAAAATTTAAAATAGTTGTTTTCCCAGTTCTCCTCATCCCTGTAATAATAATTGCTTCAGGTGAATCAAAATATAGCTCAATCTTTTTAAGGATTAATCTGGGTTTAATCATATCTATACTTTACAAATAGTTCAACTTTATGTCAAATTAATATTACATAAAATAGTATAATTTTTAATGAATTATTAAAATTTAATGAATTTGGGGGTCAGGTCTTGAATCTTGAACCTAATCTGACTTCTTTTCAAATGATAAACATATGTTTCTTTCGCGTCTTTCAATTAAAGCACCCCGCACCCCTCTTAATAGAGTGGAAAACACCCTGTCTTTTCAGGATACCATCGCAAGAGTGTAATGTAAAATTGGAAGCTATAGTAGTACATGTTTTGTAATCAACGCTTCAAAATACTCTATAGTCTTTTTTAATCCCTCCTCAATGTCTACCATAGGTTTCCAGTCCAACTTTTCTTTTGCAAGGGTTATATCAGGCTGTCTTTGTTTTGGGTCATCCTGAGGAAGGGGTTTGAATACGATTTTGGATTTTGAGCCTGTCAGCTGTTTAACTTTCTCTGCAAGTTCAAGGATTGAAAACTCAGAAGGATTACCGAGATTTACCGGACCTGTAAAATCATCAGGACTTTCCATAAGCTTTACAATGCCATATATCATATCATCAATATAACAGAAACTTCTTGTCTGTCTACCATCTCCAAAAACTGTTATATCTTCCCCTTTTAATGCCTGAATAATAAAATTACTTATTACTCTTCCGTCATTTGGGTGCATCTTTGGACCATAGGTGTTAAAGATTCTTGCAACTTTTATTTTTAATTTGTGTTGACGATGATAATCAAAGAATAAGGTTTCTGCACAACGCTTACCTTCATCATAGCAGGATCTGAGACCTATGGGATTTACATTCCCCCAGTAGGTTTCAGGCTGTGGATGAATAGTCGGGTCACCATAAACTTCACTTGTAGATGCCTGAAGGATCTTCGCCTTGAGCCTTTTCGCAAGTCCGAGCATATTAATAGCACCATGAACTGCAGTCTTGATAGTTTGAACAGGGTCAAATTGGTAATGTACAGGTGATGCAGGACACGCAAGATTATAGATTTCATCAACCTCAACATAAAGAGGAAAACATATATCATGACGCATAACTTCAAAATATGGATTTGTTAAAAGATGGGCAATGTTTCCCCTTCGTCCTGTATAAAAATTGTCAACACAGAGAACTTCATCGCCTTCTTTTAAAAGATGTTCACAAAGGTGCGAGCCGATAAATCCCGCTCCTCCTGTGACAAGTATGCGTTTTTTCATAAGTCAAATATGGGGTCAGGCTTGAATCTTAAATAGCTAATCCCTGTTAACCTCTCTTTTATTAACTTAAAAATCTTCAATATCATAATAAACTTCTCATCAAAAATCAAATAACTCAAATCTTTGGTAATGTGTAAACTACCCGTCTTCTATATACTTATATCTAATTTTTAAAATATCCGTAATCATTTTGCAAGTAAAAAGCTATATAAAACATTCAGTCTTTGCACATACTCTTTGCACTTCCGAAGTGCAAGATTTTTAACGTTGAAACCTTATTTACATAAATGCTAAAATTTAACATGTCCAAACTTTTAGAGGCAATAGATGAAATATCACCAGAGCTGAGGCTTCCCTTACTCAAAGCTTTTACATATTTAAAAGAAGAAATTGCTGAGACTGTAAAAAAATCAGATTTTGAGAGATTTGAGAAGGCTACTGAGGAAAATTTCAATAGAGTATGGAAGGCGATAGAAGAGCTTGCCGAAGCTCAGAAGAGAACTGAGCAAAGGGTAGAAGAACTTGCCGAAGCTCAGAAGAGAACTGAGCAAAGGGTGGAGGAGCTTGCTGAGGCTCAGAAGAAAACTGAAGAAGAAATAAGAGAACTTTCACAGGCAATAAAGGACACAAGGAAAGAAGTCGGCGGACTATCACACACAATTGGCTATACACTTGAAAACCAGGCTTTTAAAGCATTGCCTCATCTTTTAAATGAACGTTATAATCTGACAGTTGAAGGAACCCTTACACGAAGATTTATTGAATATCCAGATGGCAGAGAAGATGAAATCAACATTATTGGCACTGGCAGTTTAAACGGGAAGAAGATAAATATTATAGGCGAGGCAAAAGTTCAGCTTTCTCAGAAGCATATAGACAGTTTTCTAAAAACAATTAAAAGGCTTGAACCAATAATACACGGTGATAAATTCTTATTAATGGTAACTCATTCAGCAAAACCTTCTGTAGTAAGTTATGCAGAAAGCAAATCTATAGCTGTATTTTTCTCCTACGAATTCTAAACCTGCAAGTTAAAAAAAGTATATATCATCTGTTGAATCTGTCTTATCTTTATTAAAAAATGAAGTTGAAATGATGTAAATGTTGCGAAATTTGAAAAGGATAAAAGCAAAGAGCGAGGAACCAAAAGCTATTTGCTATAAGTAAGATTCCCCCTTTGTCAAGAGGGATTAAGGGGGTTGTATATTCCTTTGTCATCTTGTTGTTTTATTTAAACGCAATAAACGCTATAACGCAATAAACGCCTTTTGCCTTCAGCCTGAAGCCTTCAGCCTTTTTAATTTTACGCCATCTGTATTATTTCAATTGTATTTTTGGATAAATAGATTTCCTGGTTTATAAATTTGTATTATAATACCATCTTTACTTTTTAAGATAAGAAATGCATTAAAATAAAGGGCTGAGTTATTACCTCAGCCCTTTATTTATCATATTTTCTGGCGTCTTCTTAATTGGAATATAGAGACTATTCCTGCAAGAGATAAGAAAAGTATAATACCCCATTCATTAAGTGTCGGAATAGTTTGCACATCTGTTATAGTTGGGTCATTATTTTCAGGTGTGCCCGGGTCATCAGTTGGCTCATCAGGAAAATTATCTCCAGACAAAACACCCTGATTTAAGATGGTGCCTGAATAATAATTATTTATCAATACCCTAAATGTTATTGTTGCTGTAACACCGGGATTAAGAGTTCCTATATTAACAACAATCCTATTATTTACGCTATCAAACCCCCCATCTGCATCAGGATAAGCATCAGATACAGGCGACCCATTAAGTGTAATAGTATCAGGGACATAGGTTGTATTTGCAGGAATGATGTCAGTAAAAACTACATTTTCAGCAGGTGCATCACCTGTGCTGACTATTACAGCAGTATAGGTGAGATATCTGTTGATACCTTCAATTGATAAGGTTGCAGTTTTTATTACATTCTGAGGGTCGAAGAAATTTGGATTACTTGTTACAGGATCAGTTTTTATTGCCTGTATTGTTATGTCACCAGTTGCTGTAACTGTAACTATATTATTTATATTAGTTCCGGTTGGAAGTACTGGTAAAAGAACTACACGAAATTGCACTGTTACCAATTCTCCAGGATTTATGGTTCCAATATTTACATCAACAGGGTTTTCAGTAATTACTATGCCTTTGCTTGTTACAACTGAGCCCGCAACAAGTGTGGTGTTAGCGGGTATTGGGTCTGTAAGTCTGACATTAAGGGCAGCGGCTGAACCTGTATTTGTAATATAGATTGTGTATCTTAGGGTATCACCAGGGTTTAGCGTATTGTTCAGATTATTGTCCTGATATAGTTCAGAGCTCTTTTGTATCTGTAGATTCGGGGTTCCACTGCCTGATTGAACAGCGACAAATACTGTAGGCTGTTCACCATTTTCAGGATTCCCATCACCATCACTAAGCGCTGAAACTCCTCCGTCTGCAGTGGCAGTCCCCTGATTTTGAAAAGTACCTGCCTGGTTAACAGTAACATTGAATATAAGATTTTCACCCTGTCCAGCAGGCAAAGAAGGAATATCTGCTGTAATTGAGCTTCCAATTATACTAACTGTCCCTGCGGTTATTGAAGCAGTATCACTTATATAGGTAAGTCCCGCAGGTATTGTATCTGTAAAATGGATATTGGTTAGATTAGTGCCTCCATTGTTTATAAAGGCGATATAATATTGCATTATATCACCAGGAGTTATTGAACCACTGCTGTCAACATCATTAAGCCATGAAACGTATTTCTCTATTCTAAGATTTGTGCCTGTTTGGCTAACACCAACAATAACATCTGTTGGCTGATCTCCATTTCTATCATTGCCGTCAACGTCAGTAGGTTCAGGAACAGTCTGATTACTATTGACAAAACCCTGATTTGATATAACAGTGCCATTTTGTGTGCCTGGATTAACTGTAACATTGAATGTAATGACTACTGATTCATCAGATGCCATTGATCCGATATTTACTGAAAGGTTTGGAAGTGAAGAATCATTAACTGTACCCTTTGTAGAGGACAAACTGCCAGGGACATAAGTTGTATTTGCAGGAATTGAGTCATAAAAAACTACACCGGTTACAGGGCCATTTGTATTGTGAAGTGTTATTGTATAATGAAGGACGTCACCTGGCTGAACAGTTCCACCATTCAGATCTGAAACAATTTTTACAGCATCAATAAAGGCTTCTGCATTAGGTGTAATAATAGCATTGGTGCTGTCAGCATAATCATTAAGAGCGCCTCCTTCTCCGTCATCTCCTGTTCGTCCGCTATCCTGTGCGCCGCTTGCGCCAGCAATGCTTTTGTAAGTTAATACCATATTATTGCTTAAAGGTTCACCAACAACAGCATTTATATCAATTTGAGCCTGATATGTGAATGAAATAGTACCACTTAGCAAGGTAAGGCTGCTGATTCTAAACTCAATATTATGAGGGTCATAGACCGTGACATCTGCAGGCGGCAATGATGCAGATCCTGAAACATAAATCAAATCAAAAGGCAGAACATCTGTAATTACCAGGTCATATGCATCTGCTGTGCTTTGTCCCGTATGTTGTATGGTGATTGTATATGTAACAATATCTCCAAGACTTTGGGATAAGGGATTTACAGTCTTTGATATATTGAGTTCAGGCTCAACAATATTTATTGGCAATCCCTGAATACCCTGTTCGCCTGCATCATAATCAAAATCAAGTCTTGTTCTATCCTGTCCGCCTCCATAAAGAACATATGCATTGTTTTCAAGAATAACCCCATTCTGGTTACCTGTCACATTATCAACATGAGCAGTGATTTCAATGGTAAAGAAATCATCAGTTGTTACACTATTTGAAGGATTAGAAATATCTCCAAAATCAAAAGTTATTTCCTGTCCATTAAATGATGGACTATTGTATCCTGCATTGCTGAAATCAAGTCCTATGTGTCCTACTGAAATATTATGAGATACATATGTTAATCCATCAGGCAAAGTATCTATTACAGATACATTTTGTGTAACTCCTTCAATAACATCAACACGAATTGTATAAACAACATTTTCGCCAATTGTGAATGAGGTCTTATTTACAGTCTTGTCAATAGCAATTTCTGAATTAACAGTAAGTGACTGGCTTGTTGATTCTTCGTAGTTGTTAAGATCACTATTGTCATCATCGTCAACACTACCCGGTTTAGAAGAATTATCTCTACCACCGTTTACAATGCTGGTATAAGAAGCTCTTGTCTGATTGTTAAGCACTTCTCCCTGGGTTACAGAATTTGTTAGAACACTGTCAAAAGTAATCGTAATACTCGCACCAGCTTCAATCTGAATTAATGGCAGAGAAATTGTGTTATTGAGATGCTCTGGGTCTGCATCTGATGAGCTGATTATTACATCTCCTGTACCAACAGAATTTGTAGTGCCATTTAAATATACATTGCCACCGCTTATAGAAATACCGGGATTGCTGATCTGATATAAACCATCAGGAAGTACATCCTGCCAATTTACCTGATAGGCTGTTGTATGACCTGTATTTTGTATAACTACCTGCCAGCTTACTGTGTCACCTGCATCAGAACCAGTTGCTCCAGCTGTTATTGTTTTATTCATTGAAAGATTTGGTTCTCCCACTCTTACCTGATCATTATTTAAAACAGGACCTACCTGTATAGTATTACCAGGTGTATTTGGATCATCAAAAATTACTGTAACAGAATTTTTATCTGGTAAATAACCATCCTGGTTTGTGATAACGTTTAGAACAATAGTATTGTATGTAATTGTAATATTTCCTCCTGAGGGTGCTGTGATTGTGCCGAAATTAAATGTTAGAGTATTTCCTGATTGATTGAAGAAAGCTGCGTTGCTTTCATTTAATGGACTATTATTTGAACTGGCGCCTGAAGGCAATACAACACTGAGAGAGCCGCTTACATAACCGAGTTCTGAAGGCAGTACATCAGTAACAATAAGATTGTTTGTAATACCTGTAGGAATGCCAAGTGTAATTCTGAATGTAGGAGTCTCTTCAATTGCGTAATAATTCTGGAGATTTAAAATTTCTTTTGTAAGATTAGGAATATTTACTGTTACACTTGCAGGGTCTGAACCATAAAGATTATTAACATCTCCGCTGCCTGTTCTTTCACCTGTAGAAGTGCCTGAATCACCCGGAGTTGCGTCTCCGGTTCCTTTTAAGCCCGGCAGGCTGGTTGTTGTTACATTTGCTGTATTTGTTATAATCTGCCCAAAAAATACAGTTGTTTTAAGTTTAGCAGTATATTCAATTGTTACGGACTCGCCCGGGTCAAGCTGGTCAATGGTGCCATTTAATGTGTTTGATGTAAAGGATGCGGTTACATTTGCGCCTGAAGTGCCAGCATCTATATTTGTTACATCAAATGGTGCTTCGTACTCTGATGGTAAAGTATCAGTTATAACCCAATCAAATGCGCTTGCTGCATTAGCGCCTGTTGAGTTGTTTGTTATAGTAAGAGTAAAAGTAATTGTATCTCCACCGCTTCCGGTAAGAGGGTTTGCAGTTTTTGCAACCTGAATTACAGGTTCAGCAATGTGAACATTAATTATGTTTGAATCAACATTAAATTGAGTGCCTGAATAGTTTTCATAGGAAATAGTACCTTTATTGCCAAGTGTTGTTCCTGCATTATTGCCTGATATATTCTGCACAACAGCTTTTATCTCAAGTATATATGATTCTACATCCTCGTCATTATCTGAATTTGTTACATTACCAAGAGAGACACTTATAACCTGTCCTGCAACTGAAACATCCACCCCATCGGTGAGATTTACAAATGTACCGCTTGAAGCTGAATTAATGCCTCCGACATCATTCACTGCCTGTATAGCATTGTCGTAAACTCTCGCAAGTTTCGAAGTGTTTGAAATATAGCTCATTCCCGCAGGCAGGGTATCAGAAATTGTGACATTTTTTGTAACACCTTCGGGAAGATTGAAAGTGACCCTGTATGTAACAACTTCACCGATTGCAACGGGAGGATTGTTGTTTTTATTTGTATCACCTGGGTCAGTGCTGTTTTCAGATGTTGCAAAGACTTCTTTTTTAGCATTTGAAGAAGAAGTGGAAGCATTTGCATTGTTACTTGAAGTAGTATCTCGTTCTTCTGTTATATCACCGGGCTGACTATCTCCAGTTACCGAAACTGTATTTTGATAAGTAGAACCTGTAACCACATCTGAACGTACAGTTGCTGTAAAGGTTAAAACACATGTAGAACCTGCGGATATCGGTCCTGCTGTTGTATAAGTAACAACAGGATTAGCATAATTACAAACAAGACCGCACTGTGTAGTCCCACAAGCAACTGTAGAAAGGTCAATAAGGTTCGAAATAGTATTTAACGATAAATCATCTGTTACTGTAACATCGTATGCAGGTGAAGTTCCATTATTCTTAACTGTTATTGTAAAGGTAACTGTATCACCAGCATCAGGATTTGTAGGAGTAATCCCTTTTGAAATCTGCAATTCGGGCTCCCTGAACTGGTTTGTTACAGATGCAGTTATAGCACTCCCTGGGTTTCCTGTAAAGTTAAGTGAAACATCATTCCTCTTGTTTTGTGCAGGAGTTCCATCATTAACCGGATTATTCATTACCAATGCCCTGAATGTAATATCAAAACTGTTGGTAGATGGGTTATTATCGTTTGTCGTTGTTACATCACCAAAATCAATTTGAACAGTTTGTCTTGTTGGCGGTGAATATGAAGAAGGTGTAACTGTAGGTGTTGTTGTCACAGTACCATTAAAAGTGTCTGCTGAAACAGTAACAGAACCTGCTACATACTGAAAGCCTGCAGGTAAAGTGTCTGTTATTATAAGACCAGAGGTATTGCCTTCTGGCAATGTCACAGCTATTTTATATGTAATAGTATCTCCAGCAGATACATTGTTGCTACTTCCAACACCATATGGTGTTACATATGTAATTGTTTTACTCATTGAAGGAGAAGAAATAGTAACCGTTGCATTATCACTTATTCCACCGGGAACAAAATTATCTCCACCTTCTCTGTTTGAATAATTAAATAAGGTTGCGGTGTTTGTAATAACCTGTCTTGGAGTTACAGTTGAATCAATCTGAAGGTCAAATGTGATAATAGCAATATTTCTTCCTGTTGTTATAATAACATCATTAGAATCCCTCCCATTGTCAAGTGCGCCTGGTGAAGGATTTGTTGGTCCGGGGTCTGTAAGTTCAATTCCTCCGGAAGCGTCAAAAAGACCAGTGCCTATGTTTGTATAACTTATTAGCGCTCCTGTTCCATCAGTAACACAAAGGTTTAAACCTGCTCCTCCTGAGGGAATAGAAAATCCCGCAGGCAATGTGTCACGAATCTTGATGTCAAAGGCTCCATCAACACTTCTTCCTGTATTTTCAATTACAATCGCAAAAGTTACAAGATCGCCGGCATCAACATTTGAAAGATTACTATTAAATGTAGTGCCAAGATTAGAAGAGTTAACAGGCATTCCGGAACCTGAAAGCCTTGGGCAACTGCTTCCAGGTGCAGAAACAGTTATGTTTGAAGGTACACGTCCAGTTGGAGAATATGTTCCTGAAGAATTGCTTGTTGATATTATTCCTTTGCGTATATTTAACTGAGGTTCGGTAAGAAGTATCTGAATTATTGAATCACCTTCAGTTGAATCGTTTTGAGAATTTGATTCATGCGCTCTTACCTGATTAGTTAGATATAGACCATCGGCAAAAGGGTCATTTGATACTGTCACAGTAAATAATATATCAACCGTATTTGTCTGATTTCTCGTATCATCATAATTTCCATAAGTAAAAAGAAGACTGTTTGAGACAGTATCATTAGTTAATACAGGTACTATATCTGAATAAGTGCGAAAAGTATCATCAGGACCAAACTTTGCATTCCCTGCAGCAGGTGCTGTTGCATCTATTATGTCATTAAATGTTGTGACTTCTGAGGCGTGAAAAATAGGCAGTGGCAGATAGTCATGAAAATGCAAATTTTCAACATCACTGGTTGGCATAGTATATTTGATACGGTACGTTACTGTATCTCCGGGCTTTACTCTAACATTAGTGCATGGCTGCGGACTGCAGGCAGTTCCATTAATCGCATAGATTGTTTTGACTACATGACCGGTATCAATGCTTACATCCGCAGAACTTCCATCTTCTTCAAGTTGAATTGGGTCCTGATGTCCAAGTGTCCCGTTATTTAAAACTTCTGCATTTACAGTAACATCATCATTTAATGAATCTCCCTGATCAACACTTAAGTCACCACTAATGTTTGTATATGCTTCCTGAATTATGGTTCTGAATTTTATAGTTACAGTGGTAGGTCCATCATTATATATAGAACAATCAGGAGGTTCTGAACCACCTGCTGAAGGATTAATGCAACCGCCAACAAGCCTTGAAGGTTGTGAGCGGCTTATAAGTTCTCCTGAAACATTAAATTCAATTTTGGAAGTTCCGTCATCAGGAGAAGGATCATTAACGTTGCATTCTGCACCAGGCCCTCCGGTATAATTGCATGTAACTGTGTAATTTGTTGTATCCATATTTCCTGATGAATCGTTAGCTAGCGAGGGATTTCCATTAACTTCCATGGTTGGTGTGAATGAACTATCAAAATGCTGTCCATCCGAGATAATATCAGTTACATTAATCCCGTCAAATGCAAAGTAATCTGATATCTGAAAAGTAAGAGTGTATTCAAGAATATCTCCAGGTGAGTTAGTAGCATCGGTTATATTAGCCACGCTTTTTTGAATAGCAATTGATTTATCATTAAGAACATGCTCGTAACCAGCAGGGTCTGCAACAGCATTATCTGTTCCTCCTGCATCACGAGTATCAATAGGTGTCCAGTCACCAACTGCAGAAGCATTGTTATTGGATAACACATCATCTCCAGTTGAAGGGTCTATAACACGATTGTTTGAAGCATCAAGTAAAGGAATATAATAATTGAATGTAACTGAAGCAGAATTAGTAACTGATGCAAAAGTACATATAAGCGTCCCGCCTGGTGTAGATGTACTTGGTTGCGTCCCGCATACTGCGGCAGGATTTGTGCTTATAACACCAATAAACTGCATATTTTCAGGCAGATTGTCAATAATATCAAGATTTGTGATAGTCTGCCCCGGGGCTATATTAACTGTGATAGTGTATTGTCTTGGATAATTTGGTCCTGTAGCTGTTTCATCTTCAGGTCCATTATATGCTTTAGTTAACGTAAGAAGCCGAGGAGTTGTTGTAGCAGAAACACTCCAGTTATTGCTGTTTGTTGAAGAATCCCCTGCATTAGGACCTAAAATAGTCGGGTCTGTTGCAGGGTCATAGACAGCAGTTGCGCCAAATTGAAAACCAGCACGGGATTTGATTGTAAGAGGCACATTCAAATCTGCGAGATTACTTATAGAAGCGTTTATTGTAAGAGCAGCTAAAGGCTGGTCAGGGGTGAATGAACCGAACGGAAGGCGAAGGACTACAAGTTTATTCCCAGGAGTTCCACAAACTATTAAAGGAGCTCCGGTATTATCAACCGCAAAAGGGTGAGTAACAGGTGTTAACCCCGAAGGACATCCGCTTCCAGTTGAAGGAAAAGTCTTCACAATTATGTCACCAGCACTTAAAGGTATTCCAAGATAGGAGGCTCCTAAGAAATCAATACCATCATCACCATCAGCTCCAATTAAAGGAAAAATTAAATCTATAAAAGGGCCATAACCCGTGTCAGTTGCTGATGTATTATCAAATGTGGCAGTGAAATTAAAGTTCTGTCCAATAAATGGCTGTGAAGGAACATCAAGACTCACCGATGGTACAGGAGCGGAATGTCCTAATGATGGATTTATGATAAAAAACATTAAGGTGAGTAAAATAAAAACATAATAAATTTTTTTCATAACAGCCTCCGTTTTTAAGATAATTTACTAATAATGTTAATATTTAAAAGTTAATAAATTATCCTGATTAAACTTTTCTTCAATCTCCTTTGTTGAGTAAAAAGATTTTAAACAATTAATAAATCCTTAACGCAAAACTTTTTTTTTCTAATTATAAAGAAAATTGTATAAAAAAGGAATATACAACCCCCTGACCCCCTTAACAAAGGGGGAATTTAGCAAATAACGAAGAGATTATGGTTCGTAGTAAACAACTAATAACATAATAAAATGGGAATAATTCAATTTATGAAACAAAATCACGGGTCTTTTTATACTGAGGCTGAAGTCGAAGCGTAAGCCTCAGAGATAAAATAGGCAACTATACAAAAATATAAAATAAAGCCATGTTCTTATACTAAGGTAGTTTATTTTGTTTCATAAATTGAGTTATTGCCAGTAAACAACCCCCTAACCCCCTTAACAAAGGGGGAATCTGGCGAAGAGCGAAGAGCGTTATAGCGTTATAGCGTTATTGCGTTAATTGCGTTTATCAAAGTAATGCTTCGCATTGGAAGTGAGACCCGCTTTGCGGGTCTGGAATTGAGTGCCGAAAAACGGCACTGGAAGTTAGTCGCCACGGCGACTGGAATTTATAAAACTGGTTATAGCGTTATTGCGTTTATTGCGTTTATTGCGTTTAATTAAAACTGCACGGAGCATGGCGCAATAACAAAGGCAAATAATAACACTCATATTCTCATTTTTTTTCTCATTCTCATTCTCATTCTCAAAAATGCGAATTTAACGAATATTTTAAAATTAAGCAATAGATAAAATTAACTTGACAAATACCATGCCAGAAATATTATATTTAATCAAAAGCTATAATATTTTATGTGTAATAGCATAATTAATTTATATTTATAGTGGTACAGTTATTGCTGTAAAAAAATAAACATAGTGCAAAAGTGAATACTGTGTACACGGTTGAAATGGTTGAGGAATGTTATAGAGCAATTGATAATTAGCAATTGAATAATTAATTTAAGAAATAAAAGCTGGCAGGCTTTTAGCTAAATTATAAATGGAAGGAGGTGAAAAGAAAGATGAAGAAGATATTAATAATATTTTTAATCACAGCATTATCTCTTGTGCTCATTTCAGGGTTTGCCTACGCTAAAGTAAGCGGAAGGTGTGACAAATGCCACACTATGCATAATAGCCAGAATAATGCTCCTATGGCTAAAAAAGATGATGGAAGTAACTCAACAAATCCTTACGGACATCTTACACGAGCCTCATGTACAGGTTGCCATGCAGGTTTAATTACGGATTCCGGAGCTCCAAATATTTTCGGAACAACTTATGGAACAGGTGGTAATACAACCGCAGGTGGAACTTTTGCACCTACTATTGTTGATTCAGCAGCAGGTGATTATCACAAAGTACATAATGTAAGAGATATTACATGGACAAGAGAAGAAGTTGAATTATTAAATGCTACACCTGGAGCTGAAAGCGGTGGATATACTGAACCAGCAGGAGCGACTCAATTAACCTGTGCAGGCACACTTGGTTGCCATGGTGATCATACTCAGGCAGGTAGTGACGCAGGAATCAGAGGATTCCATCATGGCTGGAAAGAAGGTTATCGGTATCTGCAATTTTATGACGGAAGTACTTCAACAGCTATCAAAGGAAAAGGCTCAAGCAACTGGGAATTAGGCGGCGCAACAGCATCTAATCACAATGTTTATTATGCAACTTCTGGAATTAATGATACTGCAAGAGATTCAATCAGCGCGCTTTGTTCATTATGTCATGGTGATTTTCATGGTGACACTGATGTACACAATGGAAGTACATGGATAAGACATCCTACTGAAAATCTACTTTCTGCTGCAACTGGATGGAACATGGCAAGTGTTACTGTTGATTATGAGAATAATCCTTTTGGCTTCAACGGAGCTGAATATACAGCTGCCTCAACTACTTCCGCATATTCAACAACAGGAGCAAGGGTTACATGCGTATCATGCCATAGAGCACACGGTACACCTTACAATGATATTTTAAGATGGGATTATGCTTCAATGTCAGCAGGAGGCGGTGGAACAACAGGCTGTCTTGGATGTCATCACTTACAGAGGTAAGTGATATAAAACACACGAAATTCATAAATGGGTCAGTAATTATTGCTGACCCATTTTTATAAATCTTCAACAATTAACACAGTGGCATAGTGAGCATGGTGAACACGGTGTACACTGTGAACACAGTTAACTGATTGATAATTTTGTGTTAACCATGTGCACAATTTACACCGTATTAACTGTATAAGAGGTTTGAAAAAGGTGGTTTTTGGTTATGGGTAATAAATTAGACATAAGAGCAATATTTATAATGTTTCTTCAATTCATAATAATTATTTCAGTTAATTATGCTTACGCCAATCCGTCTGTAAATTATATGAACAATATAAATACAGATGAAGAAGACATGAGAATTCGTTATCCTTCTTTTGTTTATTCTGAACGTGTAAAAAATGAAGTATATGTAATTGATGGAATGGGAAGGATAATTATATATACAGCGGATTTATTCCCAATAATAACCCTTGATAAAAGAAATGATATAGATGCTCCACAGGGACTTACTGTTGATCCTGATGGGTATGTATATGTAATTCAGGGTCAAAGCAAAGCACATTCAAAATGCAGAATTTCAGTTTATAATCCATGTCTTATATGGCAGAGAGATATATATGTTCAGGGGTTCAAAGATTGCGATAAATTTATTCCTTATAGAATTGCTTCTGATAAGCATGGAAGACTTTACATAGCAGGAAGTAGTTATCCCGGAATAATTGTAACTGACAATAATGGCAAATATATTGAGACCATATCTCCAGAAGAGAACGGGAAGAAAGCAAAAATAATTGATGTGAAAATTGATAATGAAGGGAAAATTTATCTTGTAAGCGAAGAAGAAAGCAGAATTTACGTATATGATGAAAATAAAAAATTTCTTTTAAAGTTTGGCGAGAAAGGCGGGAGTTCAGGCAAATTAAGTAGACCTGTATCAGTTGCCATTGATGATAAGAAAGGTCTGATATATGTAGATGATTATATGAGACATACAATTTCTATATACGATAAGACAGGTAAATATCTCACTGAATTCGGAGGTCTTGGCTGGGGTGAAGGCTGGTTCCAGCATCCAAGAGACATAGCGGTTGACTCCTCAGGAAGAATTTTTGTAGCTGATACGTTTAATGACAGGATACAGGTGTTTGAAACAAAAGAATAGCGAAGAGCGAAGAGTAGGGGATACAAATGGTTAGGTTTGAGAATTTAGAGATATGGAAGAAATCAACAAATATTGCGGAACAATTGTTTGATGTTTCTAATGATCTTGAAGTGAAAAAATTATATAAATTTGCTGAACAATTGAGAGGAGCTGCTATATCAATTTCTAATAATATTGCAGAAGGTTCTGGAAGTAATTCCAAAAAAGAATTTATTCAATTTTTGAATATTGCTAAAAGATCATGTTTCGAAAATGCAAACATGGTGATTCTCTTCGAAAAAAGAGAATATATACAAAGTCATATTAAACAAAAATCCTGTCAGAACTCGAGGAATTATGTCGAATGTTAAGTGGTTTTATAAAAAATCTCAGAACTTAGGTATTAGCTTTAAGCTTTTAGCTGTCGGCTCTAAGCTCTTTGCTCTTGGCTTTTTGCTCTTTGCTCTTTGCTCTTCGCTTGTTTTCGTGGTGGGTTGTGCTTCTGTAAAGGAGTATGTGTCAGTTAGGGGCGCATCCGAGGGACAAATAAATATTTATTTAAAAGGCGTTGAAAAGGTATCAAGTGACATTACTTTTGATATAGAATCAGTTTATATAATTTCTGAAACTGGAGATGTACAGGAAATCTCCTCAACTCTTTATAAAGTGAATTCCATTTCAATATCTGACAGGCAAATCCTTATCGCAAGTAAAACAATTCCAGAGGCAAGGTACAAAAAACTTCAATTTAAACTAAAAGATGCTTTATTAAAAAGAGAAGGAAGAATTGCAAATCTTGCGATTCCTTCAAATTTTATTACAGTGGATTTAGATGTAACAATCAGCAGAAATCAAAATACTTCTTTGTTTTTAACCTGGAATTCAGATGCTTCAATTAAACAGGGTTTTCAGTTTGAGCCATTTTTTTCATTAAAACTACCCACAGCAGAATTAAGCAATCTTTTGATATATGTCACAAATGAAGATTCTGACAATGTTTCTGTAATAAACAGGCATACAGGCGAGGTTGTTGCAAATATCATGGTGGGGAAAAAACCAAGAGGTATAGCGGTTAGTCAGATAAAGGAAAAACCAAGAGTATATGTTGCAAATTCTGCGTCAAACAATATTTCGGTCATAAATCCAACGACTAACAGGGTGGAGGCAGAAATTCCATTGCGTTTTGGCAACTCGCCAGAAAGTATTGCAGTTGCAAAAGTATCATCTGATAAAGAACTTCTTTTTATTGCCAATTATGGCTCTGATAATATCTCAATTATTGACAGCTCTACTTATCAGGAAATTGACAAGATAAACGCAGGCAATGGACCTGTATATATTGTTGCAGACCCTCCTGCAGATGTATTGGTTCAATCCAGATTCATGAATTTTGATAGTTACAATGCTTTAAGGGCTTACCGGGAGAGGTATTTTAATGTTTATACAGCAAATAAAAATTCAAAAGATGTAACAGTAATTAAAATGGATATGAGTAGATTAAAGCCTGATAAAGTATTTTCTCTTACGGTTCAATGGTCTCCGGTCACCCTTGCAGTTGATTATCAACGCGGGAAAGTCTATGTTGGCAACTATAATTATGACAATCTTTCTATTATTGATATTGTGCTGATTGCAAAAAATTATGAAAGCGGATTGGTAAGCGAGTTAACAAATGTTGGAGCTAAAGTTACAGGAATAATTCCTGATCCTGATATTGACCGCTTCTATCTGCTAAGAGAATATCCGTCAGAAATAACAGTAATCAGACCATTTTCAGAAGCATTCAGCGCATCAAGAACAACTATGTCGCCAATAATTGCAAATATACCTGCAGGAGCTTCACCAAAAACATTTATTATGGATCCCGAAGGCAGAAAAATTTATACAGTCAACAGAGCAGATAATTCTGTAACAGTTATTGATAAAACAACATTAACAGAAGAAAGAGTAATTCCAGTTGGAAAAAATCCATACGGAATAGCAATGTTTCCATATTGAAGTAAACACAGTGTACACTGTGAAACGATATATGGAAATAAAAAAGGGGGTTGAGGGACTTGAATACTTAAATAAGAAAGGGTTTTTTGTGAATGGGTTGTAAGCTTGAAAATAAAATTAAACACAAAAAACACAGTACACACAGTGAACATAGTGTACACGGTATAATTATCGTTTTTTGTTTGTTGTTTATTTCTATTTCCAATGCTTTTGCTGATGGTCCATCTGCATGGTTTAATTTTAACTATACAGACACAAAGCAATATGAAGATGGTTCAAGGACTGAATCATCAAACAGTTTTTTGCAAAACTATTATTTCAGACTTGAAAAGCCTGTAACGCCTTTAATATCTTACCATTTATATCTCAGGTCAACAATAAATGATTCAAGCACAAAGGATGAAATAGGAAATAAAACAAAAAATTATCTTAGAGCTATTGAGCCAGCGCTTGATATATATCTCCAGAATCCAATGTATCGTTTTGATTTAGGCACAAGATATCTTGAGCAGTGGAATTCAGCAACCCTCTCAAATGAACACAGAAGAACCACAGAATATTATTACTCAAGATTTAATATCTTGCCTAAAAATTTTCCTTCGGTCTCTTTGCAGGCTGACTACCAGAAAGATTATGACCATGTTTCACCAAGTATAGTTGACAGCACAAATATTAAATATACTGGAAGCACATGGTATGATTATACTTACAAAGCGGCTAAATTAGCTTATAATCTTACTTATACCAGAGACGAAATTAAAACCCCTGTTTCTACCACAACAAAAACAATAAATGACAGTTTCAACGCTTCATACAATTTAAATTTCAATCCTTCTTATCTTAAAAATAATTTCAGCATTACAGCAGGGTTGCAGGGGAACTATGTGAAAAACAAGAATCAAGTTTTTGCGCCTTCGGGAACAGAGATAGATACAAAAAGATATGCGCAAGAAGGGCTTTATGCTATGGGAACAGATTCCCAGCCCTCTGCTGATACTCTTAATTCAGCTTCTGGTTTAATAGATAAAAATTATATTAATCCTGCATCTGTTTCCTCAGGAACTATAAATATTGGAATGAATGGCAGTAAAAACCAGAACATTGGAATACATCTTATTTCAAGCATTGATGCTGTAAATAAAATTATTATTTATGTAAATAAAGATGTGCGCTCTGAAACAAACCTTAATGGAACATTGACAGATATTGAAGTATATCGCAGTGATTCAAATATGATTGGTTCCTGGACAAAAGTAGATATTCTGCCTGTTGAAGCGGATATTGACAGAGTGCAACTTAATGATATTTTTATGTATAAGATTAAATTTGTAAATCCTGTAAAAGCGCTTTATTTTAAAGTTGTAACTCTTAATACAGCTTCTATTTCGGATGTTCTGGTTACAGAAATAGAAGCTGTCGGAACAGAAATTGTTCCTGTGACCGGGAAAATCACGGATACCATTACTTATATATCAAATGGCATCAGCCTTGGTACAGTTATAAAACCTGTCAGAACTGTAACCCTTTCTTTAAATTATTTTCTTAATCGGACAGACCAGGAACCAGAGTCTTTTTTCAAAGCAATGTCAGGAGCTTTTGAAAATTTGTTTAGCAAGCCGGAAACAGAAACTGATAAAAAGCTTAGAATAAATGTTAACAGGTCATACGGTGGTCATATAGCATGGCAGATGTTCAGACCATTGGTTACAACTTTGCGCTATCAGAAAAATGAGTCATTTGACAATAAAAAGGAATCAGATATTATGTCAGATACCTATGGAATAAATTTCAGCTATTCTCCTTTATCTACTCTTAATACAAATCTTTCATTTATAAGAACAATAAGCCATACCTTCGGTGAAAAACAATCAATGAATGATTTATACCTTTTAACAATAGGCTCAAAGCTTCATAGGGATGTCAATATGATAACTGATATTGGTTATACTCAGACAAAGACATATGCTCTTGAAGATACTTTATCTCCTTCAACTTCTACGGTTTCTGAAGATCTAACTACTAAAGTAAAATATATTAGGGGCACGCTTGATGCCCGTCTTACTTCAAAAATATCCACAAATCTTTCTTACGGTTTCAGCAGAACAACCGGCACTGAGTCCTTAGATTTAATGGATGGAAGCTTTATTTTGACTTACCGACCGGGCAGATTTTTCAGCATTTCAGGAACACTAAAAGTTACTGATTCAGACGGGGATACAAGTTCTTCAGAAGGAATTATGATTGACTGGTTATTTCTGCCTGCTGTAAGAGTAAATGCATCTTATCAGCATAATTTTGTAGAAGAAAACTCAAGGATAGCGCACACAGTAAATAGTTATTTAATCTGGTATATAACAAAGTTCCTTGAATTTCAGGTTAATTACTCATATGCCTATGACAAAGAGGATGTGAAAAAAGAAACATATAATATCGGAGGTACTTTAACATGCCGATTCTGGTAAAACAATTAACTCAGTGCACACGGTGTACTCAATGCATACGGTGGACACAGTTAACACGGTTTATAAAATTTGTGAGGTCTGTACACCTTGTGAACTTTGTTAACCGTTTTAACCTTTTTTTGTTGGTTTTTTGTTTTTCACTTTTTATATGTGGTTGCGGACATAAGTATTATTTAAAGTCAGATATAGATTTAAAAGCAATAAAAAAGATAGCAATTTTGCCATTGGAGAATTTTTCTACTGATGAAACTGCAGGGGAAAAAATCAGAAGAATTATTATAGCTGAAGTTATATCAAAAGGCATAGAAGTTATAGAACCAGGGGAAATCACAAAAATTATAAGGGATATGAAAATAAAGTCAATTAATATGATAAAACTTTCTGATATTAGAAATATCGGGCTTGAAACAGGTTCTGACGCAGTGATGACAGGTTCTGTAGAATATTATGGAATTTCAAGAGGTGTAAATATTAATTATCCTGAAGTAGCTATAAATCTAAAGCTTATTGAGACAGCAACCGGTAAAGTTTTATGGTCAACGCGCAATACTTCAGAAGGACCTGATTTCTGGATGAGACATTTTGGCTCTGAAGGGCCTTCATTAAGTGAAGTAGCAGGAAAGGTGGTAAAAAAGGCAATCGGAACAATATTTTAGTGAACAAAACACAGTGAACTCAGTGTACACAGTGAACCTTGTGAAAACAGTTTACTCAGTAAACTTGGTGTACATGGTTTAAACTGTATAAATCGTATAAACCTTGTAAACCGTGTACACTGTGTTAACTAAATTTAATGAGAGGTATAGGAATATGAGATACGTAAGGCAATTATTTATATTAAGTGCAATATTTTTACTAATTTATGGTTGTGGAGGCAGGGGTAATCCGGATTTTTATATCAATCAGGATATTGATTTTAGTTACATTAAACGAGTTGCGGTGCTACCTCTTGATAATTTAACGAATGACAGATTTGCAGCAGATGCTGTAAGACATGTTGTAATAAGCGAACTGCTTGCTACAGGGCTTGTTGAAGTTTCATGTCCCGGTGATGCTGTAGCAGCCCTTGACAGTATGAAAATTAAGAATGTTCAGTCACTTAATGCAGAACAAATAAAAGCTATCGGAAAAACTTTAAATGTTCAGGCAGTTATTCTTGGGGCTGTAAATAAGTATGGAGAAGTAAGAGAAGGAAATGTATCAGCTCCTGAAGTCACTATAACTTTAATGATGGCTGATACAGGCTCAGGAAGCATAATATGGTCTGTAACAAGAACAAGAGGTGGAGCAGGCTTTATGGTTAAACATTTTGGTGCAAAAGCTGAAACATTAAGTGAAACAGTTCTTCATGTGGTGCGAGATGCTGTACAAACGCTTTATAAATATTAAAAAGGCGGTAAGCGGTTACGGTAACGTGAAAAACCGAAAAACATTACTGTTAAATCATCGTAGCCGTAACCGATAGATGAAAGATATTAAGCTGCTAACATGAAAAATACGAAATATGTGATTGACAATCAAAACGGGTATTGTAAACGAGAGAGGAATACTTTATTATACTCATTGCTTTTTGTTTTTCGTTCCATGTTTTGTGCTCTTCGCTCTTCGCTCTTCGCTTTTAGTATTTTGTTCATTGCTATATGCTCTACGCTTTCTGCTTTTTCTGAAGCTTATGCTGTTTTGCAACCTCATGGGTTCAAAATTGCTATATTCCCTTTTGAGAATTTCAGTGAAGATAAAGAAGCAATAACGATAACAATTCCTGCGTTAAGAGAAAAACTTGGTTCGATGGGATATGAAATTCTTGATGATGAAAGTATGAATAAATTTATGATAAAGGAAAGGATAAGAACTACGGGCTGTGTATGTCATGACATAGCAATGAAAATAGGAAAAGAATTAAATGTTCAGGCTGTTCTTACAGGAACGATAAACACTTATATAAAAGGTGACAATTTAGAATATGGATTAACTCTTAGGCTTATCAGTACAACAGATGGTTCAATTATATGGGCAGAGCATTCTGCTGGAACCGGGGAAGATTTTACAGGAATACTTGAAATCGGGAAAATAAAATCAATTGAAAGATTAACAGAAAAAATATTGAATAAAGCTTTAAAATCCTTCTCAATTTCATTGCCCAAAAAAGAATCAGAAAGTGTTTATAAAATAGCTGTAATGCCATTTCAAAATATGAGCAGGATAAAAGATTCGGGAAATATAGTAACTTATATATTTTTAACTGAATTATTCAAAAATAAGAAATTTTTCCCTGTTGAATATGGAGAAGTTAGGCGTTTAATAGTTGATTTAAGAGTTAGAGAAAAAGGGGAACTTGATATGAATCATGTTGCTGAAATAGCTCGGAAAGCTGGTATTGATGCAATACTTGTTGGTTCTGTTGATACATATCGCAGCGGCTCAGGAACTGATATTGCTCCAGAAGCAGAAATATCCGCGAGGCTGATTGATGCAAGAAAAAATAAAGTTATATGGTGCAATACATTCCATGTTAAAGGTGATGATGATATTTTTATGCTTGATTGGGGAAGAATAAGGTCAGTAGAAAATACAGCTTATAAAGCAGTAAAAAAACTTGTGAAGGACATGGAAAAGGCAAAGTGGCAATAACACAGTGAACACGGTTTGGAGGATGTAATTTATTGGAGAAGGGTAATATAATGAAAATGAAAAAGATAATAACTTATTTGAATCTATTAATTATTCTGACTGTAGTTCTGGTTTTTAATAATTGTGCTTCATATGATAAAAAAGAGCTGGTTCTTGCCACTGTTAATGGAGAACCGATAACAGAGGGAGATTTAATTTATTCACTCACAATATCTCACCGTCGTGAGGATTTATCTTCTGCTGGCTCTCTAAATTTATCTCAATATATAAATAAGATGATTGATGACCGTATTATTATTCATGATGCCAGATACGCTGGAATAGATAAAATGCCGGAAGTAATTTCTGCCTTGAATAATTTTATTTTAAGAGAATCAGTTATGAAGCTTCGTGAAGAAGAGGTATTGAATAAGATTGTAATTACGGATGAGGAAATAAACGAAGTTTATAAAAAAGATTATGAACGTTTTAAATTTAAAGTAATAGAGTTAAATTCAGAAGATATAGCCAATGAAGTTATGCTGAATTTAAAAAATGGTGCAAAATTTGAAGACATGATTAATAAATATTCTATGCGATCATCAAAAGAGCAGAATAATGAAACTGTACAAACAAGAAATACTATCCCCCCTGAAATATACAATGCCATGTCCGAAATAAAGCCGGGAGAATATACAAAACCAGTAAAGGTGTCAGATAAATATTATATTTTATTATTTTTAAGCAAAGAAGAAGCTTCAAAAGATGAATTTGATAATTTAAAAGAAACAGTAAAGAACAGGCTGAGAAAACAGAAAGAAAAAGAAAAGGGCGATGAGTGTTTGGAAAAATTAAGAGCTAAGGTAAAAATTTTTATTAATAAAGAATTGTTGTCAGATGAAAATAAGGAAATTATTGATGGAATTGTTGCGGAAGTTGATGGAGAAAAACTGACAATGTCAGATTTTAAAGCTTTAAAAGACCAGAGATTAAGACTTTCAGCAGAAAATATAGTAAAAGAATGGATTGACCGTAAAGTAATTGATCACGAGGCATTGTCGAGGAATTACCAGAATCTTCCTGAAATTAAAGATAAGATAAAAAGGTATCAGGACCAGCTTTTGAAAAATATTTACATTGAGAATCTCGTAAAAACTGTCATAATTCCCAGAATAAATATAGATGAAGAAATACTGAAGAATTACTATTCAGAACATAAAAAAGATTTTATGAAACCTCTAAGATATAAGATGCAGGTGATTACCGTGGAAACTGAAAAAGAAGCAAATGAAATTCTGGAAAATCTCAAAAATGGAGCTGATTTTTCATGGCTTGCGAAGAGAAAATCAAAAGACAATTTATCTCAGAAATCAGGTGAAATGGGATGGGTTACGGCAAAAGAACTTCCTGAACAACTAAGGCAAAACCTGGGTAAACTCAAACCCGGAGATTTTTCGGATATTTTAAAATTTGATGAATCAGAGTATGCAATCTATATGTTGAAGGAAGTTTCAAAAGAGGAATATGAAGAATTTGAAAATGTCAAGGACTTGATTTTTAAGGCATATTTTAATGAAAAGGTTAAAGAAATTTTGAATAATGTAATAAATAATCTGAAAAAAGACGCTGAAATAAAAATTTATGATGAGAATATCAAATTTTTGGAAGATAAGTTTGGACGACAAATGAAATAAAATACTTGACATTAAGCATAAGCTAAATGATAATTTATTAAAACTCTGTAAGTTCAATCAGGGAGAAAAGGAATGACAAAATGCGAATTAAACTTCTAACAAAGATATTTTTAATAATATTATTGTTGTGCTTTGCTTATACCTGTACAACTACTGAGCCGAGGAGAAAAGGCTTTGTGGCAAAACCCTGTCTTGATTGCCATACAAAGACTTTAACCGAGTATCAGAAAAAATATATTCATGAGCCTATGGCAAAGAAAGACTGTGAAGCCTGTCACAATAGACATGGAAAAATTGCTGTATTAAGCCTTAAAGAAAGAGAACAGAGAAAGCTATGTGTATTATGTCATAAAGATTTTGAGACTCGTATTTTAAAAAATAAATCAGTTCATTCAGCTTTAAAACAGGGGAAATGCACCCCCTGTCATCATCCGCATGCATCAGACAATAAATATCTTTTAAGAAAAACAGGAAGTGAACAATGCTTCCAGTGTCATAAAAAAGATGCCTTTGTACTGCCTAATCAGCACAAACCTTTGTCTGATGGATGTTTGATTTGCCATAATCCTCATGGCTCGGAATTCGGGCAGAACCTTTTAAAAATAGAAGTAGAATTATGTGGTTCATGCCATTCTTTTTCTAAGGAAACTTTTAAAAATGCACATAAGGGTTATCCTGTTGAAAAAGGAAAATGCACAGGCTGTCATACGCCTCATAGCTCTTCTGATAAAAAACTTCTTAAGGAATCAGTGCATAGTCCTGTAAAGAAGGGGGAATGTTCTTCCTGCCATAATAAATCGAGCGCTTCTTCTCCGCTTGATTTAAAGATAAAAGGTGTGAAGCTCTGCTACAGCTGCCATACGAAAGAAGAAATGTCATTTAAAGAAACATATCGTCATAAGCCTGTTGATGAGGGCAAATGCCTTGATTGCCATAACCACCATGCATCAGATTTTAATAAAATTATTAAAGTATCTGTTAATGACCTATGTTTTAGTTGTCATAAGAAAAAAACTGATATTTTGAAATTTACCGCGCAACACAAACCAGTTAAAGATAAAGGCTGCATAGTTTGTCATAACCCTCATTCATCTGTAAACAAATATTGTTTGAAATTGCCTGAAAAAACTCTTTGCTTTAGCTGTCATGCAGGCACTGAAAAAGAAATGAAGGAAGGCAATGTGCATATACCTTTTTCTAAAGCAGAATGCGAAAAATGTCATGATGCGCATGGAAGTAATACGAAAGGACTTCTAAAAGTTGCGTTAACTGATTTATGCTACACCTGCCATAAAAAACAGGAAAAAGAATTTTTCAAAACTTATATTCATACTCCAGTGAATAATAAAAAATGCTCATCATGCCATAAACCTCATTCTTCAGCATATAAGAATCTTCTTGAAGTTTCACGTGAGCAGATTTGCAATAAATGTCACGAAGCAATGTTTACTGATTCAAAAGAAATATCAATGCATAAGCCATTTAAAGAAAAAGCGTGTTTAACATGTCATGATCCCCATGCAAGTGAATATACTGCAAACACAATCAGTACAATGACAGAATTATGTTATTACTGTCACAAATCAATGGAGAATGAGATAAAAACTGTAGCAGACAAACATCTTCCTGTTGAAGAGGGCAAATGCACTGCCTGTCATAATCCTCATTTAACAAAAATAGACAAATTACTTCACAGTAAGCCCAGAGAACTATGTCTGTCATGCCATGAAAGAATTGTTACAACCAATTTGAGAAAGGGCCATATTTCTATGGATGCAGGAGATTGTCTCAGCTGTCACAAACCACATTATTCAGTGATTCAAGGTCTCCTGAATGAAAAAGATCCGTTGATATGTACAAAATGCCATTCTGTTGATAAGGATACTTTAACAAAGGTTCATTTGAAAACTTTAAATAAAATAACAAAATGCCTGCCATGTCATGAACCTCATGTAACTGAGAAACCAGGATTATTAAGAAATATAAAACATGCTCCTTTTGCAAAAGGAGACTGCAGGAGTTGCCATGAATAAGCGAAAAAATACACAAACAACACAGTGTACCCAGTTTACACAGTTAAAACAATTTAAACCAAGTACACTATGTTCACCAAGTTCACCGTGTACACTGAGTTCAGTGTTACTTTGTGCTTTATTGTTTTTTCTGATTTTTAGCAGTGTTGCTTTTGCTGGGGGAGATTTGAAGGCTAATGTGCCGGGTTTATGCTATCAATGCCATATAAAGATGAAAGATAAACTTTCTGATCCGGTTGTGCACGCACCTTTCAAAGAAGGTAAATGTAATGCATGCCACAATTCTCATGCTGGAGATATGAAAGGTCTAATTAAGGAAAACATAAATAAATTATGTTTAGGATGTCATGAAAAAATAAAAACTGCTCTTAAAAACAAATATGTCCATTATGTAATAAAAAGAGGCTTGTGCACAGATTGCCACTATGCTCATAGCGGTTCAATCAAGTCATTGTTGGTAAAAGAACAAAAAGATCTTTGCTGGATATGCCATGAATCATTGCAGGAGCAATTCAAAAAAACAGCAGTTCATAAACCATTTAAAAATGGTGAATGCGCATCATGTCATGAACCACATGCTTCAGCAACACAGAATCAGCTTATTGATTCGCCTGAAAAAATATGTGTAAAATGCCATTCAGTTAAGTGCACAATCAAAGGTGTAAGTATTAAACAGGCAACTGAAAAAATGAAATGTACATCATGTCATAGCGGTCATGCCTCTGATTCAAAAGCCTTGCTCGGACCCTATGGGCACAAAGCATTTCTTGATGAAAATTGCGAACAATGTCATATTCCATTTGCTGAAGGAGCTAAAATTTCTGTAAAAATGCAAATTACAGCTTTATGCATAAGCTGTCATAAAAAAGATAATCCTGTAATAAAAAGCAATGACAAACATATGATAAAAGAAAAGGGCGATTGCCTGATGTGTCATAACCAGCATGCTTCTCAACAAAAAAATCTGACTGCTAAAGAAACAGAAGTTTGTGTAAGTTGCCATGAGAGTACTGAAAAGAAAACATTGTTGATGGAAAAAGCTTTAAAAAATATCAGATGTACACCCGTGAAAGATAGAAAATGTTTCCAGTGCCATATTCCGCCACATTCTGAAAATAAATTATATTTAAAGTCTGATGAAATAATTTCATGTGCAAGATGTCATGAAGGACAACACAAAGTTACACATCCATTAGGAAAGGATACTAAAGATCCAAGAGACGGTAAACCACTTACCTGCATAACATGTCACAGTATGCACTCATCTAAGGCTGAATTCATGCTCTATTTTGACAGGAAAAGGCAACTTTGTATTCAGTGTCATAGAAGGTAGCAATGAGCAAAGAGCAAAGAGCAAGGAGCAAAGAAATAAGAACTAAAAGCAAGGAGCAAAGAAATAAGAGCAAAGGCAATCAGTATGACACTCAATACTTTATGCCCTATGCAATTCGCTCCAAGATAATTGCCTTGTGCTTTATGCTATTTGTCCTTTCCTTTTTGCTCTTTACTTCTTTTTCTTTGTTAGAGGCAAAAGTTACAGGCCCGTGTGTTAATTGCCATACTATGCATAATAGTCAAAATGGACAGGCAGTGAATCGCGGGGATACTCCGTGGGGAGGTGCTGGCACTCTGAATAATCCTAACGAAACTTTATTAAATGCAACATGTCTTGGTTGTCATAGTTCAACAGATAATGAAACAATAAAAACATTACCCGGTGGTCAAAAAGTTCCAATTGTTTTTAATACAACTGGATACCCTGCAAAACCACTTTCTGGCGGGAATTTTTATTGGGTATCAACAGGTGTAGCAAGCAGTGAAAATGATACAAAAGGTCATAATATTTTTTCAACAAATCCTGATGATAATCTCAATCAAGCTCCTGGAGATGTTGGCGGTGGAACATGCGGAGGTACAAATGCATGCCATAAGAATTTATATGGAAGTACTAATCCCCCAGCTTTTGGTTTTAGTAGCACAAGGCAGGGATGCACAAAATGTCATATGATAGGAACTGATTTACCAAAAGGATACCACCATATTAATGATACAGACCCTTTAAAAAACAGTGCGTCTGATGGCTGGTTCAGATTCCTTTCAGGACATCAAAGCGGCTCAGGTCATGGTGTAACAGGACTTATAGATGCTAACTGGCAGCACGATGAAACAAGTTCTGTTCATAATGAATATCTCGGGTATTCTGGAACCAAAACCAGTACAGGAGGTTTTTCCGCACTTGGAGACACAGTAACAGCTTATTGTACAGGGTGTCATGGTAATTTTCATGTTGAGCAGTCAACATCAAATATCTGGATCAGACATCCATCTGATGCTGTTATACCAAATTCCGGAGAGTTTTCAACTGCTTATAATGCAACCGGAGGAATAGGAACTTATGACCCCCGTGTTCCTGTTGCAAGGCCTTCTTTAAATGGCTGGACATTACCTGATAGCACTGTAAGACTTGGAACAGATATGGTAATGTGTCTTTCCTGTCATAGAGCTCATGGTTCACCATATTCTAAACTAATGAGATGGAATTATAAGGGCTGGCCAGCAAGCGGAGAATTTAACGGATGCAATGTATGTCATACAAGCAAGAATTAAAGTCATCAGTCAACAGTCAATGACTAATAACCGGTGACCAATGACTGAGCAGAAGGAGAATAAACAATGAGAAGGAATATAATCCTGATAACCATCTTGCTGTGCGGGATGGTTTTATGCTGGTTTATTTATCCTGATATGTTAGAAAGTGGTGCGTATCTAAATTCAGCGCATGGAAACAAAGATTATGGTGTAAACCGTATTGCTACAGCTAATTTTGGATATTCACGTGGAAACTGTGCTCATTGCCATGAACAACATGCATCAATAAATGGTTCTGAACCAAATCCAGTAAGCGGAAGTCCTTCATCATATTTACTTTTTGCAAATAATTTTACAAGCCAATCAGATAATTTTTGTTTTTATTGTCATAAAGGTTCAGGTTCAATACAGACATCGTTTTCACGTATTAACTACAATTACAGTTATTGGTTTGGCGGAGACACTTCTCTAACCACTCCAAATAATATATACGATGCATTTAATCCTTCGCCTACTGATTGTTGCCAGAGCTCTTCACATAATCTACAGGATATACTTAATTTTGTTAAAACAAAATGGCCTGAAACTTTTGGTAATGAGTCCAACCCATGTAATGCATGCCATAATCCCCATCTTGCACAAAGAGGCTATCCTGTAGCAAGACCTACTGACAGGAATAACATCTGGGGAGATGATGCAAATGAAAAAATGAGTTTTTATGCTGCAGCACACGGTGGTCAATATCATGCTCCTTATAGGAAAGGAGGAGGATATGAGCCAGATGGTTCTTTAACAACAGATGGTTCAAATGTTCCTGATTATGTAACCTTCTGTTCTGACTGCCATAATGCTACGAATACTATTTACAGTTCCTCTATCCCTCAACCTCATATGCACTATTCTGATAATCCATGCACATGCAGTGGCAGAAATTTATTTAAAATTGATTGGTCTAATCAAAATAGAGTATATAATATGCCGGGTGATATGCACGGAGCAATTGCAAGATGTTGCGATATTGATGGTAAAATAGGCGGGCAATGGAGAATATGCGGTAATTTTAGAGAGAATAGTTTAAGAACTCATCCGCATCCACCTGATTATTATACTGATGAATGTGATACAAAATCTGGAGGAGTATATCAAAGAGATCCTGTTTGCGCAGCTAATACAACAGATGCAAATAATAATGGAATCCCTGATAATATAGAAAATGGAAATTGTTACTGTTTAAATAAAACCACAAATCAGCCAGTTCAGTATCCTGTCTGGTGGGGTGCTCTAAAAGACCCTTATAAAACAGCAAATTACACAAATTTTATACTGAATTGTACAGACTGTCATGAACCCCATGGTTCAGAAAATGCCTATCTTTTAAGGGTAACCGCTAATGGTAAATATTCACCTCCAACATGGAATGTTGATAACCGAACTCCTGACAGCCCCCAGGAATTTTGCACATCCTGCCATTATCATTCAGATACAACAGTCACAATATATGTTCCAGAATTTGATCTCACTTTAACTCCAAATGGCGCTCATTGCGGAAATCAACAGTTATGTTTAAACTGTCATCATCATTATAGTGTTGAATACATAGACCGTTGCTATGCTTGTACATATTGTCCAGATTCAGGATGGGTGCACGGAAGAACTTTTTAATTAGTTTTTAACCCAAAAGTTTAAAAATTTTAAATTAATAGTACCAATATAATATAGATATATAATAAAAAAGTGTGATATATTAATTTTATGCTAAACACATTAAGAATTTACGAAGAATTAAAAGAAACTCTTGAGCCAACCGCAGCAAAAAAGATTACTGAAATTCTTGGCACTATTTATGAAGAATTAAGGAACACTGTTACAAAAGAGGATTTCAGAGAATTAAAAGGAGTTATATTAGACCTTGCAGAAGCGCAGAAGAGAACCGAACAAAAGGTAGAGGAGCTTGCAGAAGCGCAGAAGAGAACCGAACAAAAGGTAGAGGAGCTTGCGGAAGCGCAGAAGAGAACCGAACAAAAGGTAGAAGAGCTTGCGGAAGCGCAGAAGAGAACCGAACAGAGATTGGATTCTCTTGCATTAAGGGTAGAAGAGCTTGCAGAAGCGCAGAAGAAAACCGAACAGAGATTGGATTCTCTTGCATTAAGAGTAGAAGAGCTTGCGGAAGCGCAGAAGAGAACTGAACAGAGATTGGATTCTCTTGCATTAAGAGTGGAAGAGCTTGCGGAAGCTCAGAAGAAAACCGAACAGAGATTGGATTCTCTTGCATTAAGAGTGGAAGAGCTTGCGGAAGCTCAGAAGAAAACCGAGATAGAAGTTGCAAAGCTTGCAAAAGGCTTACAGGAAACAAGAGGGGAACTCGGAGGTCTGTCAAGAAGCATGAGCTATGCTTTTGAAAATGAAGCATTCAGAAAACTACCTGATTTTCTTAAAGAAAAATTTGGCATAGAGATAAAAGAAAAGTTGATCAGAGAAGATATTGGAGGCAAGGAAATAAATATATTTGGCATAGCAAGACGTAATGGAGCAGAAGTTTATGTTGTAGGAGAATCAAAGCTAAGGCTTGATGAGAGGAAAGATAAAAGGGTAAAAGAAGTATTTGAAGAACTTGAAAACAAAGTAAAAGCTGTTAAAGCAGAATATGGCAACAAAGATATAGTAAAAATTCTTATAACACATTATGCCACAAAAGGCTTTTTAAATAGAGCTAAAGAAAAAGGAATAATAGTTATACAGAGTTTTGAGTGGTAATTTAGTTGAGTATTTTTTCATAAATTCTATATTTTTTATATAATTTTCCACCAATCATTTCCACAAGTCTTTGAACTGGTATATTATCTTCAAGTATCCATGAAAAATCAACTCGCCTGTACCCTCCTCTTTTAACACCTTTAAAAGCTTCTCTAAAAAGTATGGCATCTACGCCTTTATTGCGATATTCGGGTTTTGTTCCAAGAAGAAGCATTCTTAAATCTTTTATTTTTTTGGAATAATAAAGCGCTTTTATTATGGTCAATGGATTCAATTTGCCTTTCATATGCTTTAAGACAAAATTGTAATCAGGCAATAAACCTAAGAAACCTATTGGTTCATTATCCTTTTCTGCGATAATTGTCATATCAGGCACTACAACGGGTTTAAGATTATTGCCGAGAAAAACGAGTTCTTCATCTGTTATAGGTATAAACCCCCAATTTTTTGACCATGCTGAATTATAAACTTCTTTAAAAATCTTCATGTCACGTTCAAACATGTTCTTATCAATCTGTCTCACAGTAATCCCGAATTTAGAAGCTATTTCAGCTACCCTGTGGATTTTTATGGGTAATTCTTCAGGAGTATCAAGAATATATGCAAAAAGGTCTTTTGCCTTTTTCATCCCATAATTTTCCATGAGGGTATTATAATAAGGAGGATTATAAGGCATCATGAGCATGGGTGAACTGTCATATCCTTCAAATAAAAAACCGCATTCTTCATTGGTTGAAAAATTCATGGGCCCACGCATTATTTCCATGCCATTTTTTTTCAGTTCCGAAGAAACTTTTGAAAGCAAAGCGTCAGCAACTTTCTGGTCATCTATTGATTCAAAAAATCCAAAAAACCCTGCCTTTTCATTATGAAACTCAATATGTCTATGATTTATAATTGAAACAATTCTGCCTGCAATGACATCATCTTTCTTTGCAATAAAGTAATGAACTTTTGAATGAAGAAAAAAAGGATTTTTTTCTGAAAAAAGTTTTTTTAAATCAGAAATTAGGGGTGGCACATAGAAAGGATCATTCTTATAAAGTTTTAATGGAAATTTGATGAATTCATCGAGCTTTTTTTGTGATTTTATCTCTATAATATCTATATTGTCTGCCATGTTTATTCAAACTTTTTATTTATGTCTTCTACTTTAAACATATCAGGTTGTAAAATTCAACATTCTGAATGATATATTTAACCCAAAAACTTCAATTGAAATAATATAGATGGTGCGAAATAAAAAAGGCTGAAGGCTGAAATATTGCAGGTGCGTCCAGCCCGAGGCCCCTGCTACCATGAACAATGTATGCATTATCCGGGTTAATTATAAAATAAATCTCAAACTGATGTATAATATACATCTGCAAAAAATGAAAGATATGTTTAGTGAAGAAAAAATAAAGAAACTTTTTCCTGACAAAGAGCAAATACCCGATGAGTTCAGGCTTACCTATTTGATAAATCAAAATGAGTATTTGATTAATGGTGAAATTCTTTTATGGAAGGGCAGAAAAAGAAGAGTATATTCCCCAGTTCTTGTAGAAGATAATAGGGGGCTGAAGAAAAAATTAATCGGTCATTATCCGCTTCTTACAAAAAAAGAAGCTATGAAAGCTCTGTTTTCAGCAGTTAAAGCTTATGACAATGGAAGAGGTTTCTGGCCCTGTCTGTCTATCATTGAAAGAATTAAATATATCGAAAAATTTCTTTTTCTTCTTAAAGCAAAAAAGAGAGAAATAATACTTATTATGATGTGGGAGATAGGCAAATCTTTCAATGAATCTCTAAAAGAGTTTGAAAGAACCATTGATTATATACAAAATACTATTTATGCATTGAAAGACATTGAACAGGCTTCATCAAGATTTGTTATAGAACAGGGTATAATAGGACAAATCAGGAGAGTGCCATTAGGTGTGGTATTGTGTACAGGACCATTCAATTATCCATTGAATGAGACTTTTAGCACTTTAATCCCTGCTCTCTTAATGGGTAATACGGTTGTTTTTAAACCCCCGAAAATAGGAGTGCTTCTTCATTATCCGATCTTAAGACTATTTCATGAAATATTCCCTCCAGGGGTTATTAATACTGTATATGGAGAAGGCAAAGATATTCTTTTACCTCTAATGTCATCAGGGCTCGTTGATGTTCTTGCATTCATAGGCTCAAGTAAGACAGCGGAAATATTAAAAACACACCACCCGAAACCGCTCAGATTACGTTCTATATTAGGTCTTGAAGCAAAAAATCCGGCTATTGTTCTGCCAGATGCTGATATGCAACTTGCAATCAGAGAATGCTTAAATGGGAGTCTTACTTTTAATGGACAAAGATGTACTGCAATTAAAATAATCTTTGTTCATAAGAAGATAGTGAAAATGTTCCTTAAAAAATTTAAAGAAGATCTTAAAAACCTGAGAATTGGAATGCCATGGGATGAAAATGTGGTAATAACCCCGCTTCCTGTGCCAGGTAAAGTGGAATATCTTTCAGAACTTATCAATGACTCAATTGAGAACGGAGCAAAGGTTATTAATAGATCAGGTGGTATTTTTTATAAGACTTTGTTTTATCCTGCTTTGATTTATCCTGTTAATGAAAAGATGAAAATTTATCATGAAGAACAGTTTGGACCTATTGTGCCTGTTGTTCCGTTTGATAATATTGAAGAGCCGGTAAAATATATAATTGAGTCAAGCTATGGTCAGCAGGCGAGTATTTTTGGAAATGATCCTGAAATTATCGGAAAATTAGTAAATATACTTGTTAATCAGGTTTGCAGGATAAACATCAATAGTATGTGCCAGAGAGGTCCTGACATTTTTCCTTTTGCTGGAAGAAAAGATTCAGGTGAGGGAACACTTTCTGTATCAGATGCTCTACGTGTATTTTCTATGAGAACAATTGTGGCAACAAAAGAAAGTGATATAAACCGTCAGATATTCAGGGAAATTATAAAGGAGAAAAATTCAAATTCTAATTTATAGCGTTCCTGTTACATATTTCAGTCTGTACTGTGCTATTACGGCATCATAAACAGCGTTATAGTAATTGTTATAGCTTTTTATTCTCAATGCCTCTGCATCAAGCACTTCTGTATTTGTTCCAACACCTTCTCTATATCTGTCCCTTGTTACCCTGAGATTTTCCTCTGATTGTTTTAATGCATCCTTTGTAACATTGATTCTATTTAAAGTTTCCTGTACATCAAGACATACCTGACGTACCTGTAATTTTATAATTGATGAAGCATCCTCACGGAGTTTGCTGATTGAATCAGCTTTTTTAATCAATGCATTGGCATTGTGCTTTACTATGCCTCCATCGAATATTTCCCATTTCAGACCGAGAATAGCTGTCCACAAACCTTCATATGCCTGATATTTATTCTGCTGGTAATTATATCCAGCGCTAAAGGCGATTTGTGGATAAAGTGATGCTCTTACAGCATCTGCCTGAAAACGTATTGAATCAGCTTGTTCTGCAAGTGAAGACAGCTCAGGCCTGTTTCGTAAAGCCAGAGAAGTTAGAGATTCTATATCTACCTGAATTGCTTCCGCATATATGTCTTCTATTTCGACTTCTTTTTCGAGACTCCTGCCGAGAAGCCTGTTATATGCTGCTTTTGCGTTATCAAGATTGTTTTTAGCCTGAATTAGACGCTGGTTGGCATCAGCGAGGGAGACATTTGCAGCAAGAAGTTCATTTTTTGTAATCATCCCCTGTTCATAAAGATTTGAAACATCACGCACATGGGATGAAAGACTTTTTACATTGCTTTCAGTAACATCAACCCAGTGTTTTGCACGAAGGACATTGGTGTAGGCTTCAACAACATTTAGCTTAATATCGAGTGAGGTTTTCTTAAGTTCGCTAAGTGATGCTTTGTAATTCGATGAAGCAGCATTTATTCCATTAGATATTCTACCACCTGTAAAAACAGGTAACGTTAAAAAAGTCTTATACGAAAGACTTTTATCTTCAGACATTGTAATCTGGTTTGTAGGCATACCCGGCATGTTTAAAATTGCCGCCGGAGATTCATTCAGCATAGTGTAAGAGCTTTCTATACTTAGATTAGGCAGGCGGTTTGATTTAGCCGCGAAAAGAGATTGTTCCATAGCTTCAACATTTTTCTGGCCTGCTATCAAACGATTATCTACGGATAAAGCGATTTTCCATGCTTCTTCCAATGTCTCTGCAAAGGCATATCTATATGAGATAAAAAAAGAAAATAGTGAAAGAAAAAAAAGGTAAAGATAAATGTTTTTTCTCATAATTAACCCTCTCCTGAAATTTTTGTAAAGCGAATAAAGTATATTTTACATCGAAAAGATAAACAAAGGAAATATTTAATTAAAAACAGGGTAAAAGATTCGTTTTCTCATTCTCAATTTGAGAATGAGAATGAGAAAAACGATAAATAATTAAAATTGTCAATGTAACTTATTGATATTAAAAGATAATAATTATTCAATGAACTGGCACATTACTTGAATTATAAAGTGCATGAACTGTACTATTACGGCATATGACCTTTACAGAAACAAAAAAAATATAATTGTAATTTCAGTAAGTTTTCTTGTTATGCTCCTTTTGGTTATAGCCAATATCCTTAATGGTTCAGGATTGAAAAATTTATTATCCGAAAATTTGAATTCAATACTTATTATTTTTACTGCAGTTCTTTCTTCCGGAATAATTTATTACCTTTCCTTAAACATGAGAAAACTGCAGCGAACTTTAGTGAGAAAAGAAACTTCAGAAAGTTTAATAGAAAATGTTTTTCAAAATATTGGAGACAGTATTGTTGTTCTTGACAGGAATCTAAGAATAATAAAATCAAATGATTCATTTAACAGATTTATTTCTTCGAACCAAAAGCTCACTGATTCAAATATAAAACATTGCTTTAAAGTTTTATATGGTCTGGATATGCCTTGTTATGAATCAGGTGAAATATGCCCTGTTATGAGGGTTTTTGAAACTGGAACACCTTATAAATTAATAAAAAGAAATTTTGCTCCGGAAAGGGGATGGATTTATATGGAAATAACAACATATCCTGTTAAAGACAATGAAGGAAATGTAATATATTGTTCACAGACAATACGTGATATAACAGAAGTAATTAAACATGATGAACTCAATTTTAATGAAAAAAAGATAGAATCAGTCGGAACTCTCGCAGGTGGAATTGCGCATAACTTCAATAATATGCTTGCTGCAATTGTATGTTATGGTAATCTTGCAAAAATGAAGTTAAAGAACAATGACACGGCATATCAATATATAGAAAAAATACTTGAGGTATCGGATAAAGTTTCTTATATAACAAGCAGTCTGCTCGCTTATAGCTGTAAAAGCATTATCAATCCCCGTCCTTTAAAACTGAATGAAATTGTAAGAGGTATTGAACGTACTATTAAGAGTCATATTAGCGAGAAAATTACTGTTAAACTGAATCTAACTGAAAATAATCCTGTAGTAATTGTTGATAAAGAACAGATTGAGAAATTAATAATGAATCTTGTGGATAATTCTGTAGATGCAATGCCCTGTGGAGGTGAAATTTGCATTGAAACATATATAAAAGAAATAAGTAGCGAGTATGCTAAATCAAAAGGATATGGTAATCCTGGAAATTATGCGTGTATGACTTTTACAGATAATGGAATCGGGATAGATAGAAACATAAGACACCGTATATTTGATCCTTTCTTTACCACAAAAGAAGTGGGAAAAGGCGATGGTCTTGGTTTATCCGCAGTATATGGAATAGTAAAACAACATAAAGGTTATATTGACTGTTTTAGCGAAGAAGGTAAAGGAACAACTTTTAAAATATATTTTCCTCTTATAGCATATGAAAGTAAGGAATCATCATATTTTGTTTTAGAGGCAATATAAGCCTGTAAAACAGGCTTTCTTTCTCAACCCCTCTTTTTTCCCCCTTTCTCCAAGGGGGATTTTTTTTTAATATTGCCGAGCTTTATTGCAAGTTCAATTGTCTCATTAAGCAATAATTCCACTTCTTTAATACCTGCTTCCCAGAAATTGGTATCTGTTATATCAATCCCGAGTTTTTTGAATATATTTTCCGGAGAATCTGATAATCCTGCTGAGAGAAAACTAATTATTTTCTCAATAAATCCCTTATCCTGTCTATAAGAATTCTGTAATGATTTAGATATAAGCAGACCGCTCGCGTAAGAATAAACATAGAAAAAACTTCTAATATGACTCCAGTATATCCACCAGTTTTCAGAACCCGGGGACTGTTCAACTGCTTTACCCATATATGCAGACATATGTTTCTGGAACATCAACCCTATTTCATCTTTTGATAAATAACCTTTCTGTCTGAAAGCAGTATGTAATTCTTGTTCGAATCTATAACAAGCAGCCTGTCTGAAGATAGTTGAAATATCATCATTGAGCTTCATCATCATTATTGAAAGCCTTAGTTCGTCATCAGCATTTTTTAATATTTCTGCAAGAACAAAATCCTCCATAAAAGTGCTTGCAACTTCTGCTGTTGACAAAGGAGTCCCGAAATTGAGAGAATTCTGTTTTTCTTTTATCAATTCATTGTTTATACCATGACCAACTTCATGAGCAAAAGTAAGGACATCATTGAGTTTATCAGTATGGTTCAATAAAATATAAGTAGGCTGTGATATAAGATTATGGGCACAGAATGCACCGCTTACTTTATTTTTTTTTGGATAAACATCTATTTGTTTATTATCTATAAATTTCATAAAAATGTTATAGAATCGCGCATCAAGTTTTTGAAGTACATTACGGATAATTTCAACTGAATCGCTGTATGTATATCTTTTTGTAATATTGCCAAATTCAACATTTCTTTCGTGGTATTTTAGTTTTTTAACCTTAAGCAATTTTGCTTTTAAAGAATAATATTTTGAAGATATATCAAAACGGTTGCAGACAGTTTCAATGATTGTATCAACTACTTTTGTTTCAATATCATCGCTGACATGTCTTGCTGTGTCCGGCCTCGGCATTTTGCGCAGTTCATCATCTACCATTTTATTTGCAAGAACAGAATTTATTTCTGCTTCTGCAACATCAGCATGTTTCGATAGAATATCATTAAAAGCCCTTGCCGCAGAGTCTCTGACCTTTTTGTTTTTACTGTTCATCAGGCTGATTAATTCAGAGAAATTTTTGTTCTGTTTTTTATCTTCCTCAGAAAGTACGGATCTTTCTTCTCTGGAAAGAAAACTTGAAGTCATTCTTACCCAATTAAAATGGGATGTTGATGATTTGAGATTTATGATTTTTTCTTCATTTTCTCCGAGTAAATATTTTGATTCTTTAAAAAGTCTTTCGAGATAATGTTTATATTTTTCCAGCCCCGGATAATTAAGAAACATTTTTTGTTTCTTTTCGGGTATCCTCGCAATTCTCAGATGGAAAAATTGTATGTCATTTTCTATTTTTTTGCTTATATATTCGATTGTATTTAATCTGGCTTTAAGCACAGGATTATTCTGATCCTGAGCTGATCGAAGCCAGAAATAATATCCTTCGTCTCCTTCAGAACCGCATTTTCTTTTCCATTTTTCATAATCATCGAGAGCTGCTCTAAGTATTCGAGGATTATTTAAATAATCTCTTCTGTGTTTCCATTTGTTAATGAAATCGTAACTCAGCTTTTCGGTTATTTTTCGTTTTTTTTCGATTGCAGGATCAGTGTCGTTTTTAAATAAAGGTGTAAGATCCCATACTCTATGACGCATAAATCATCCTCCAAAAAATTAAAAAACAAGAGCAGGTTTAAACCTGCTCTTGTTTTTGTTTTATAAAATTATGAATTTAACTTTCTAATATAAGTATTTCAACCCTCCTGTTCTTTTCGCGTCCGATTTTTGTTTTATTAGAAGCGACAGGTGCTTCTTCACCTAATCCTTCTGTTTTAATTTTTTGCGGGTCTAATGCTCCATTTTTAACTAAATATTTTTTTGTTGCGAGTGCTCTTCGTTCTGAAAGCTTCAGATTATATTTTTTAGAGCCAATAGAACATGTATGCCCCTGTAGTATGACTTTATTATTCGGATATTTTTTAATAAATTCTATTGCTTTCTGAAGTTGTTCTTTATCAGATTTTCTGATTTTAGATTTATCAAAATCAAAATTTATAGTGAGAGTAAATTTGGCAATAACTTTGGGATGTTTAGGGCATAAAGCTTTTGTTTTAGCTTCAGCATCTTTAGCCATCGCAATCGCTTCTTTTGTGTTGCAACCAAGATAAGTATCGTAAGCTTTTTCAGTGGTATTCTTTGCTTCTTTAAATTCAACAGGACATTCTTTATCTTTGCCGGATTTCTGGGCTGTGGTTACGGCTTTGTCAGCGGAGACAAGTTCCTTGGGATACATCCAGACTCCTTTTTTGGGGGCAAACTCAAGCCCTGCACAGCCGAAAAGGAATGTTAAGGCAATTACTAAAGAAAAAAGAATATAAAATCTTTTGTTTAATATCACTTTTACACCTCCTTTTAAAAAATTATAGATGTGCTGCCATTATTGAAAACAATATCATATATCACCCCCTTTTATTTAAATATATAAAAGGATTATTTCTCTCAATAATTATGAAAATTATATCACAAGTTCATTATAAAAGACATATATTTATCTTTATTATTTTATTAAATGAAAGTTAAGTTAATGTATTAAACCTATAAAATGAAATTAGAATAATTCGCAATCTATAGAGCCTGTAAACTTAAAGCTGGTTAACCCAAGAAATTGCAAATGTTGCGAGAAAATATATTCTTTGATAATATAGCCAGAAATATAGCTTGATTTATGAAACAAATGGTTTTTTGCGTTTAACAATATACAAGCAATGTCTGCATAATTCGGGTTAAAATATTTAATTAAAATAAGGAGGTATATTTATGAAATATAAAGCAGGTAAATCAGGACGTATTTTTATAGGAAGACTTGAAGATAAGGAAGATATTCTGGATGCAATAATTAATATTGCGAAGAAAGAAAATATAAAAGGTGCAATATTTTATCTGATTGGCGGAATAAAACAGGGAAAGATAGTTGTTGGTCCTGAAACAGAACAGATGCCACCTGTACCTGTGTGGAGGGATATTAATGAAAGTACTGAAATGCTGGGAATAGGCACAATATTCTGGCAGGAGAATGAGCCAAAAATACATTTTCACGGAGCATTCGGGAAGAGAGACAGTGTAAAAGTTGGATGTCTTAGAGGAGAATCCTCAACATTTTTAGTTCTTGAGTTAATAATTATTGAAATAGAAGGAGTAGATGCAAAAAGAGAATATGATTCTGTATCAGGCTTAACTCTTTTAAAATTATAGTTTCATTGTTCTTGCAGCACTTCATGTCTTGTAGTAAGATATAGTGAAATGAAAATATCTGGTGGAATTGCAAAAGGCAGAAAAATAAATACAAAAGGTTTTTTGGGAAAAAAAGGAGGAAAAGAATATAGACTAAGACCGACCTCGACAAAAGTCAGGGAAGCACTTTTTAATATTTTAAGAGATAAAATCAATGGAGCGGTGTTTATTGATTTATATGCAGGAACAGGAACTGTTGGGTTTGAAGCTTTGTCGAGAGGAGCCAGAAAATCAATTTTTGTTGAAAATGATACTGAAAGAGCAAATATAATAAGTAAAATTGCTGCTAACTTGGGTTTTAGTGAAAAATGCACTATAATAAAAAATAACGCTGAAAATTTTCTTTTAGAGATAGATTCTAATAAGGACTCATTTGATATTATTTTTATTGATCCGCCTTATCATTCTAACATCATAGACAATATACTAAATATAATTACTGAAAAAGATGTAATTAATAAAAATGGAATTGTTATCTTTGAACATTTTAAAAAAAGATTTTTACCCGAGAGAATAGGAAAACTTAGATTAAAAAAAACATATCGCTATGGAGATACTATGCTTACTTTTTATGAGAAGGGAGATGCATGAAGAGAACAGCTATTTATCCCGGAACATTTGACCCTTTAACTTATGGACATTTGGATTTAATAACACGGGGTCTTGGAATATTCGACGAAGTTATAATCGCTGTTGCACCTTCAATAAAGAAAAAGCCTCTTTTTACTCTCGAAGAAAGAATATCAATGATAAGCGAAGTTATAAAAGATATTAGGGGCGCAAGTGTTGAGGCTTTCGATACATTACTTGTTGAATATGTAAAAAAGAAAAAAGGGGTTGCAATTTTAAGGGGTCTCAGGGCAGTGTCTGATTTTGAGTATGAACTTCAACTTGCTTTAATGAACAGAAGAATAAGTCATGATATAGAGACAGTTTTTATGATGCCGAGTGAGGAATACAGTTTTCTTACGGCAAGCATTGTCAAAGAAGTTGCCTCATTTGGCGGTTCTGTTAAAGATTTTGTGCCTGTACAGGTTGAAGAAGCTTTGAAAAAGAAATTCGGGCATGTATAGTTGAATTTACTTTTTCTGTTACTTATAAGTTAACAGGAGGGCATGATTTTTGAAAAAAAAGGTTCATGTCTTTATAATTTCGGATGCCACAGGACTAACTGCTGAAATGGTTATTAGCGCTGCTCTTGTACAATTCAAAGAGATAGAACCAACCTTTAAAAAATTTCCTTATATAAAAACAAAAGAACAGATAAAGGCTATTCTTGAACAGGCTGAAAAAGTAAGAGGCATTGTTATTTACTCTCTCGTGTCTCAGGAACTAAGGGCATGGCTTAAGAAAGAACAACGAAAGATAAAAATATATGCAATTGATATTCTCGGACCTTTAATTGAAAGAATCAGTAAGATGTTTGACCTGATACCTTCTTTTAGTGCAGGACTTTTCAGGAGAATAAGTGAAGAATCAATTCGTCTTGCAGAATCAATTGACTATACTTTAAGGCATGATGATGGTCAAAATATTGATACACTTGATATGGCTGATCTTGTTATATGTGGTGTTTCAAGAACATCAAAAACTCCAACAAGCTTATATCTTTCATGCAATCATAATCTCAAGGTTGCTAATGTACCATTAATTTATGGCATAAAACCACCTGATAAAATATTCAACCTTAATATTCAGGTTATAGGTCTTACGATTTCTGCAGAAAGGCTTGCATTTATCAGGGAACGCAGGATGAAGTATACAAGCTCGTCTGATTATATTGATATATCGAATATCAAAAAAGAACTCGAGTTCAGTCATAGTGTATTCAGACAAATCAATGGTATAAATGTTATTGATGTTACAAATAGTTCAATCGAAGAGGTTTCAAATAAAATAATAGAGTTAAGACAGGGTTCTATTAAAGCTCAAATGCCAGTTTAGGTATAAACAAACCATAAAAAGAAAGGAGAATTTTTTATGGGGAAAAGCAATCAGGTTTTATGGTTTAAAGAACTCGGTAAAGAAGACATACCTTTAGTCGGAGGTAAATGTGCTAATCTTGGTGAACTTACAGGCAAAATAGGTGTTCCTGTGCCCGATGGTTTTGCAGTGACTGCAGAGGCATATAAAGATTTATTATTTGATGAGAAAGTAAAAGATAAAATTATCTCAACGATAATGGATGTTGATATATCTAATATGGAAAAGCTTCATGATGTTTCGATTAAGGTAAGAAAATTTATTGAAGATTTGCCAATGCCTAAAAAATTGGAAGAAGATATAATCGCAAAATACAAGCAGTTATGCAAAGAAAGGGGCAAAAAAAACCTCCCTGTTGCTGTAAGGTCTTCAGCTACTGCAGAAGACCTTCCTGGTGCAAGTTTCGCAGGACAGCAGGATACTTATTTGAATGTAACAGAAAAAAGCCTGATACCAAGTATAAAAAGATGCTGGAGTTCGTTATTTACTCCGAGGGCAATAGTTTACAGGAAAGAAAAAGGGTTTTCACATGATGAAGTTTTAATAAGTGTGGCGGTGCAAGAATTGATAGCATCAAAAGTTTCTGGCGTCATGTTTACCATTGAACCTGTGAGCGGACAAAAAGACAAAATTGTAATAAATGCGTCATGGGGTCTTGGCGAGGCTGTTGTCAGCGGTCAAGTTACACCTGATGAATATATTGTCGAGAAAGGAACGTTAAAAATAATTAATAAAAATATTGCGAAGAAAACCAAGCAGATAATTTCAGATAAAGATGGAGGTACAAAATGGGTTGATGTGCCTTATGATATGCAGGACATTCCTGCTTTGACCGATGATGAAATCAAAACTCTTGCGAAACTCGGAGAAAAAATCGAAAAACATTATGGTGTGCCACAGGATATAGAATGGGCAATTGATGATAAAGGAAAATTTTTTATTTTGCAGGCAAGACCTGAAACAGTTTTTGGTAAGGAAGTTGAAACCATACAGGAAGAAAGGAAAGATACTATAACAAATGAAATAATTTTAAAAGGCATAGGTGTAAGCCCCGGAACGGTTTCTGGAAGAGTAAAAGTCATTGTCAATGTAAAAGATATAGCGCGTTTTCAAAAAGGTGATATTCTTGTTACAGAAATGACAACTCCTGACTGGGTTCCTGCAATGAAAATGGCTTCAGCAATTATTACTAATCTTGGTGGCAAAACCTGTCATGCGGCTATTGTAAGTCGTGAACTCGGCGTACCCTGTATTGTTGGGACTGAAAAAGCAACTAATTTGCTTAAAGACGGGGATATTATTACAGTAGATGGTCAAAAAGGCATAATTTTCAGCGGCGCTGTGGCTGAGAAACCTGAAATCAAATCTGAAGGAGTTACTGTGATTAAAGAAAGCGCTCCACAGATTGTTACGGCTACAAAAGTATATGTTAATCTTTCAATTCCTGAAATTGCACGGAAAATTGCTCAGGAGACTAACGCTGATGGAGTTGGACTTTTAAGAGCTGAGCATTTAATGCTCAGTATAGGTAAACATCCGAGACTCCTGATTGAAGAAGGTGGAGAAAATGTAATGATTGAAAGATTTGCCTCTGGTATTGGTCAGGTAGCAGAAGCTTTTTTCCCCAAGCCTGTTGTTTATAGGTTTCTTGATTTTAAGCCGGACGAGTTTCTTGAGCTCCCTGGTGGCGAGAAATATGAAAGGAAAAATCTCGGACCAAATCCCATGATAGGTTACAGGGGTGAATACAGATACGCCAAAGAAGATGATATATTCAGGCTTGAATTAAGAGCTATTAGAAAAGCAAGAGAAGAAATGGGATTGACCAATATATGGGTTATGGTGCCTTTTGTTAGAACTGTTGAAATATTCCGTAAAACAGTTAATATCATGAAACAGGAAGGTCTTGACCATTTAGCAGACAATAGTTTTCAATTATGGATAATGGTCGAAGTTCCAAGCGCAGTGTTTATGATAGAAGAATTCTGTAGAGAAGGCATAGATGGAGTAAGTTTTGGAACTAATGATTTAACAATGCTCGTTCTTGGTGTTGACAGAAATGATACATCGGTGCAGGAAATTTATGATGAAAGAAATTTAGGTGTATTAAGAGCAATTGCCTATACAATGGCGGTCTGCAGAAAGTATGGTGTAACAACCTCTATATGCGGTCAAGCTCCGAGTGTATATCCTGATTATCTTGAATTTATGATAAGAAATGGCGCAACTTCTGTATCAGTGAATCCTGATACTGTTATAGCGACAAGAAAAAATATTGCTGTGCTTGAACAAAAAATTCAAATGGAAAAAGCTCTTGGTTTGCAGACAAGACCTAAAATAGCAAAGATACCTCTGGAAGAAGTTTATTTCTGGAAAAGCCTGATATAAATGATCGGTTTAATCGACTATATATCAGAAAAATATTCAAATGTAGTGGAGATAGGCATAGGGCGCTATCCCGAAGTAGCATATAGTCTTTATTTAAAGGGAATCAATGTAATTGCAACTGATATTTATTATTTCAGCTATAAAGGCATAAGATTTTTTATTGATAATATTATGGAGCCGAATGTGTCTATTTATAATGGTGCAGGACTGCTCTATTCAATTAGACCTGCACCTGAACTTGTAATTTATATGAAAAGACTTGCGAAAAATATTAAGGCTGATTTGATTGTAAAGCCATTATCCTCTGAATTTTATGAAGGAGATTTGAAGAGATACAAAAGTATAAATTTTTATCTATGGAATTTCTCTTAGATATAGCCTGGAGAAGGGTTTGAAAATGAAAAAATATGAAACCATAAATATTTCTCCTTCAGAAAAGAAGATTATCTATCTTGTAGGAGAAGGAACAGGTGAGACAATAAGCAAAATAGCAAGAGCAGCACTTGCTCAATTTCATAGAGAAAGAACCGAGATTAAAACTTTTTTTATGGTTCATGATGAACATTATATATCAAGGATAATGAAACAAGCTTCAGAAGATGATGCTCTTGTTGCCTTTAGCATAGTTCAGCCTGACCTCAGGGATTTCCTTATAAAAGAAGCAGATAAAAGAGGCATTAAGGCAATTGATGTTATTGGTAATTTTATCATCCAGCTTTCTTTATTTTTAAAAGAAAAACCTCTTGAAATACCAGGAAGGCAGTATATTCTTGATGAAGATTATTTTAAAAGAATAGAAGCAATAAATTTTGCTGTAAAACATGATGATGGAAAACATCCTAATGGGTTGAAGATAGCTGATATAGTACTTATTGGCTTGTCCAGAACAGGCAAAACTCCGTTATCAACATATCTCGCAAATCAAGGCTGGAAAGTCGCAAATGTGCCTGTCCATCCTGATATGGATGCACCCGAAGAATTATTTCAGATAGACCAGAAAAAAATATTTGCTTTAACAATAAATATAGAGAGTCTTGTGAAATTGAGAGAAGCAAGATTGGAACAACTCGGACTTGAATCAGGAGCAAAATATGCTGATCCTGTCCAGGTCTCAAAGGAAATAGATTGGTGCAATAATTACTTCAAGAAACACCATAAATGGCATGTGATAGATGTATCTAATAAAGCTATTGAAGAAGTTGCTGCAAGCATTGTCACCATCTATCAGAAATTAAAAAAGCATTAACCCGAAAAATGCATTTTTAGGGTTAATAATAGAATTGTTATTTGATTGCATCAATTCTTGTAATTATATTCGTTTATCGGCCTGTCATTAAAGTTGAAGAAAAGCTTGGAGAATACTATTCTCTACCGTTATATTATATAATTCCTAATTTTTTGCCGACTTTTTTGAATGCATTCAAAACAGAATCAAGCTGTTCCTCGGTATGAGTTGCCATATAACTTGTTCTTATTAATGCCATTCCATTTGGAACTGCAGGAGTTACAGCAACATTTGCAAAAACACCCTCTTCCTGTAACATCATCGCCATAAGAAAAGCCTTTTCATCTTCGCCCACTATAATTGGAATAATAGGAGTCTGGCTATTCCCGATTTTGAAACCCAAGTCTCTAAAACCATTTAACATTTTATTGGTATTTTTCCATAATTTTTCTCTTCTTTCGGGTTCGTTTTCGATAATGTCCACTGCTGCGCTTACAGAAGCAACTGAAGCTGGTGGTGGACTTGCGCTAAAAATCAAAGAGCGAGCAAAATGTTTTATAAAATGTATAATATCTGCGTTGCCCGATATAAATCCGCCAATAGATGCGAGTGACTTGCTATAAGTTCCCATTATTAGATCAACTTCATTCTCCACTCCGAAATGTTCTGCAGTACCTCTTCCTGTTTTGCCGAGAACACCGATTCCGTGAGCATCATCAACCATAATACGGGCATTATATTTTTTACATAAATCTATTATGTCAGGAAGATTAGCGATGTCTCCTTCCATACTAAAGACGCCATCAACAACAACGAGTTTTCCTTTGTCCTCGTACTCTTTTAAGACTCTTTCAAGATCAGACATATCATTATGTTTGAATTTTTTTACTTCTCCAAAAGAAAGTCTGCACCCATCTATAATGCTTGCATGATCCATTTTATCAATAATCACAATATCATCTTTTCCGACAAGTGCTGATATTACACCAAGATTAACCTGAAATCCTGTTGAAAATACAAGCGCAGCTTCTTTCCTCATAAATCTTGCGAGTTTTTCTTCAAGCTCAACATGAATGCTAAGGGTTCCATTTAAAAATCTTGAGCCAGCGCAACCTGTTCCATATTTTCTTATAGCTTCGATTGCAGCTTCCTTGACTTTCGGATGATTTGTAAGTCCAAGATAATTATTGGAACCAATCATTATCATTTTTTTGCCGTTCATGATAACTTCAGGTTCCTGGGCACTTTCAATTATTCTGAAGAATGGATATAAACCATTTGACATCAATGTCTTTGCTTTATCAAATTTAAAACACTTTTCGAATAAGTCCGGAGATTTTTTTACAGCCATTTGTGAATCCTGTACCAATCTGCTGTCCATTTTATTCCTTCCTTTAATCCAACTTTTGGGGTAAAACCAATTTCATTTGTTATTTTTCTGGAATCACAAACCCAGTATGAATGTTGAAAATCCTTAATCCTGTCTCTATTAATTATACTCTGTCTGTTAATTTTTTCGCTAATAATAGCTACAAAAGGCATCACAAATTTTGGGATTTTTATTGAATTAGCCTTTACATTTAATGCTGATGATATTTCCATCGCTATATGTTCACCTGTATATGATTTGTTATCCGATAGAAAATAAATCTTATCTTTTGCGTTTTCGTTTTCCGCACATAATATAATACCATGAATAAGGTCTTCAACATAAAGTAAAGAATAATAACATTTTCCGAGATCAAAGAAAAAACCCTTTTTTATCATCTTAAACATAATAAGCATATCTCTATCTCTTGGACCGTATATAGCAGGCGGTCTTAGAATTGTAAAAGGTATTTTTCCTTTGTAACTTAAAACAGCTTTTTCTGCTTCAAGCTTACTTCTACCATAGTCAGATACAGGCGAGGGAGTTGACAACTCATTAACAGGAATTCCGTCGTTACCGGGACCAACGGCTGCAAGACTGCTTATGAAGATAAATCTTTTTAGCCTTGAATTATTAGAAATTTTCTTCAAAAGGTTTTCGGTTCCTTTTGTGTTAACTTTAAAGAAGTTTTCTTTTGATATAGATTTTGTGAGTCCTGCAAGATGAAAGATATAATCAAATTCGTCTATTACACAATTCAGAGAATCCGGGATTGTGCAGTCACCTTTGAGAAATTTAATCCCCGAGGAATCTATCCACTTAATCTCGGAATTATTTCTTGAAAGGCATGCAACTTCATAGCCTTTGCGAATAAGTTCCTCACACAGGTGACTGCCGATAAAACCAGTTGCCCCGGTTACCAGAGCTTTCATAAGATACTATTCTTTATCAAAGCATCAGAAAGAGTCAAGGTGAAACGCCTTTGATTTAGATTGTCAGGGATTCAAGTCTTGCTATTCTTTCTTCAATAGGTGGATGTGTGCTGAATAATTTAAGAAGACCACCACCTGATAATGGATTAACAATGAACATATGAGATGTAGCAGGATTAGCTTCCATAGGAATTTTCTGGGATGCCAGATGAAGTTTTTTCAGTGCACTGGAAAGGTATCTCGGATTGCCAGCTATTTTAGCTCCGCCTTCGTCAGCAGCGTATTCTCTGGAACGTGAAATAGCCATCTGGACTATCATTGCTGCAATTGGTCCAACAATCATCATTATAAAAGCAGCTATTGGATTTCCACCTTCTTCATCGTCGCCTCTGTGTCCTCCAAATATCATAGCCCATTGCGCCATTTGAGCAAGATAACTAATGGCACCTGCAATTGTAGCGGCAATTGTGCTGATAAGAATATCTCTATGTTTTACATGCGCAAGTTCATGGCCGATAACGCCTTCGAGTTCTTCACGGGTTAGAATGCGCATAATCCCTGTAGTCACAGCTACTGCCGCATGTTTTGGATTTCTTCCTGTTGCAAAAGCATTTGGTTGTTCTTCTTCAATTATATAAACTCTTGGCATCGGAATTTCAGCCTTTTGAGCAAGCCTTCTTACGATACTATACAATTCCGGCGCCATGGATTCAGTTACTTCTTTTGCTCCGTACATTTTGAGAACAATTTTATCGCTGAACCAGTATGTAACAAAATTCATTGTAAGAGCAAAAATCAATGCAATAGTCATCCCCTGCTTTCCACCTATTGCGCCGCCAGCCCAGATAAGGATAAGAGTTAAAGCAACAAGCAGAACCATTGTCTTTATATTATTCATAGAAACGTTACCTCCTGTTGTTTATTGATTAATGGTTCAAGACAAATAAAATTTCTGTCATTGATTTAATAATTAATACTAACGAAATTTATGGAATGATTTCAAGATTATTGGGAACCGTAAGAGTGTAATCCTGATAAAAGTAAATTAACACCGAGATAGGTAAATATAACTGCCATAAATCCTATAACAGCAACTATTGCGGCTTTTTTACCTCTCCATCCTCTGACAAATCTACTGTGGATATAAAAAGCATAAATAAACCATGTTATTAATGACCATGTCTCTTTCGGATCCCAGCTCCAGTAAACACCCCATGCCTGATCAGCCCAGATTGCGCCAAAAATAAGTCCTCCCAATGTAAATATAGGAAAGCCGATAGCTATACTTTTGTAAGTAATTTCATCAAGCATGTCAGCGGAAAGTCCAAATTTAATCAGAATTCCTTTAAAAATATAACCATATTTCCATATGAGGAAAATAATACAGAATGAAATTATCCAGCTGATAATATTTACAGTAAATGAAGGATGGAGAAAAGAAGTCTTGAAAAGATAGCTTTTAATAAATATTTCAGGACGCACTTTTACTTTAAATGTAAAGAGATCAATTCCCATAGAAAGAATAAGTATAGCAAAAAGACCTAATGTTAAAGTCCAGAAAATATAGGCAGGTTCATTTCTTTTTTCTGTATTGAGAATAAGATACATTATTCCTGTACTGAAAGATATAGCAAAAGCAGCATAAGCAATAAAACTCATTGTTACATGCGCAAGAAGCCAGTTGCTTTTTAGAGCAGGAACCAATGGTTGTATTTCCTTTGTAACTCCTGTCAAATCAATAAAAGCAAGCACGAGGCCAGCAATTGGTGTCACAAAAGCGCCGAATGAACGATTCTTGAATTTAAATTCAATTATTAAATAACCTAAAATTAGACACCATACAAAAAAAGTAAGAGATTCATATAAATTTGTGAGAGGAGCAGATCTTAGAAAACCCATTCCGCTTAATTCAGCAAATTCTTTCCATCTGAGAGCTATTGCGAATGTTTGGGAAATAAATCCCACTATTGTAAATGAGGTTGCAATGATTCCTACAGGATTATTCCTGAAAGCAAGATATATGAAATAAATCATCATGGCAATAAAATATGCCATGGTTGAAATGCCAAATAGGAGAGGACTTTCCATTTATTTAGCTCCTTCCTTGTTTTTGGATAAGGTAGAAACAATCATATCTATTTTTCTTTCAAAAGCAGCACGATTTTTATTTGTATTTGCGCCAATAATAACTTTTGTATTTTTATTTTCAAATATAAGTTTTACCCATATTCTTCGGTGGCTTAAAAAGAACGCTGTAAAAAGACCTATACTTATTAATATGCAGCCAAGATATACAAGCCACACACCAGGATCTTTTCTAACCTGAAGTCCTGTATATTCAACACCCCAGTAATTATAAAATTCAACCCTGTTGCCGTCAGGAAGTTGCCATGACTCAGGATGCCTCTTAAATATCCAACCGGAAAATTTATGTTTGCCTGATTCTGTGAAGTCAATCAAAACAGCAGGATTATTCATCATGTTTGTATAAGTAAATGAATTCCCTCTTTCATCATATCTAAGAGCAGGACTGAAATCAATTATTCTTCCTGTAAGATTTGTTCCGGGAATCTGGAAAGAATCTCCGAATCTTAAATTAAGCAAATTTGTTCTTCCATCTTTTGATACAACATTAATAATAAATATTCCTCCTCCGAGACTGTTGGGAATAATGCCATAACTTGACTGATAAAATGTTATACCTTCAAATGTTAGAGGATCATTTACTGTTATGGATTTTTTTACTACTTCTTTCCCGTCCTTTATAATGGTTAGCCAGCTTCTGTATTCTTTTGGCATATCGGACATGCCGTAAAACTCTGTCTCAAAATTTTCACATTTTACCAAAAAATCCAGAGTCACAACTTTGTCTCCTGAAATAACAGTATTTGTAACAGTTCCTTCGCCAACTTCCATGAATCCTTTAAATCCTAATTTAATACCTATAAGCGCGCCAATTAAAATCAAAAGAATACTCATGTGTGTCAGATAAACACCTAATCTGCTGTAATTCCATTTTTGACCAAAAAATTGAAATCCCGTGTCTTCTTTAACCTCAGTGCATTTGAATCCCGATTTTTTAAGAGTGTCAGAAACAAAAGATTTAATATTATCGGGAGTGTTTTTTATAGTGAATTCCCGGTGTATAAGAAATTTCTTTAGAGTTTCTGCGGGTAAGGGTGACATCGGTTCTTTGACGAGTTTCCATATCTTTGGAAGTCTGTCGAGAGAACAAATAATAAGATTTAAAGCAAATAAAACAATAAGAGATATGAACCACCATGAGCGGTACATATTAAAAAAACCAAGTTTATCAAAGAGATCATAAAGTGTTGGAGCCAGTGATTCATTAAAAAGACGTGATAATATTTGTAAATTTTTTGCAGGATCTTCTCTTTGTTCGAGTATGGTACCAATTATAGAAGTAGTTGCAATCAGAGCGAAAATAATGATAGCAAATTTTATAGAAGCAAAGAATGACCAGATTTTATCTATTAAAGTATTTTTTTCTTTTTCCAATTACAAAGTACCTCAAAGTTTTTTATTTTAATATTTTTAACTTGTTCAAAACAAGGATTTTATTCGGGATAATTCAAAAGATGGAAAAGTTTTTATTTTTTTAATGACACCCTGCCTGTTAACGGGTCATACTCATATTTTGAAATATCAATTTTTGCACCCATAAATTCTTCTGCTGCCTCAAGACTCTCCGGATATTTGCCATTTGCAGCATAATAACCTTCAATGGCTCTTTTAACAGCGTCGAGATTTGCTGTTTCTCCTGCCTGTTGTCCCTTCTTATATGAATCTATTAAAGCATCTCCATATTCAGAGACAGGATTTTTAGGTTTTTCATTACAGGCAAAAATAAATAAAATGAACAGAATAATAATTATTGTTGTTTTTGAAATATTCATAAATATATTCTATCTGCCATTCAGGCTTGCTGTCAAACAAATATATTATCACATCAGTTTAGAATAAGATTTTTTGAACAGTATTTATAAGGAAAGAATAGTCTGATTTTGAAATCGCAACAGATATTATTGAATTTCAAGAAGTTATTATTTAAAGAATAGCATTTTTAGATTATTATGGATAACATTGATATCTAATTCAGACTATAAGAGAAGCGAGTATTTTAGATAGTGTCTGTAATGCGACAGAGGAATCGGACAAAGCAAATACAGGCATACCAAGTAAGTCTATATTAAATATCTCCTGATCCTGAGGAATAATACCCGCTATATCCAATCCATATTCCTTCCCGATTTTAATTAATTTTTCTTCTTCTCCGCTGCCAGATACTCTGTTAATAATGACAGCACGTTTGCTTATATCAAGTTCGAGTTCATCAACGAGTAAATTGATTCTCCTGGCTGTTTCCAATCCTCTTAAGGAAGGGTCACTCACAATTAAAAGCAAATTAACCTTATGTGTTGTTCTTCTGCTGAGATGTTCCATGCCTGCTTCGTTATCAATTACTACGTAAGGATAAGATTCGGAAAGCTTATCAGTATATTTCCTGATAATATTATTTGCAGCGCAGTAACATCCCGGACCTTCGGGTCTTCCCATTACGAGCAGGTCAAAACCTTTTGATTCAATCAGAGACTGTTGAATCTGATAATCAAAAAGTTGTTCCATGGACATTCCGCCGGGACGATCGGAACCGCTTCTTATAATATTCAGAGAATCTTCCCTTAATTTGCCTATCGTTTGATGCACTTCAAGACCAAGTGCCTGATTAAGACAATTGTTTGAATCAGCATCAACAGCAAGTACGGGTGTACCTTTTTTTTCAATAATATAACGGATTGTTAAACCGGCAATTGTGGTTTTACCTGTACCACCTTTTCCTGCGAGAGCTATGATATAAGCCATAACTAATTATAACCAAAAATATATTTGAATATCTTTACTTAATATTTAAGACAACAACTTTCTATCTTTGTTGCCTTTTCACTGGTTCAAGAATTTTGATCTACAATTTTGAAATAATCCTGTTCAATTCCGGATATTCATCTTTTGCGATAGCAGATTCTTTTTTGAGAAATTTAAGAGCTTCAGGAATATATTTTAAAAAATATTTTTTGCCTTTTACCATTGATAAATAACCATAAGCTCCTAAAGCCTGCATATGACGCTGAAGACGACAATGAACAATGGTGTTGGCTAAAGATTGGTCTGTTTGTAAAAGATAATAATCCACCAAATAATCTATTGTATTGTCATCAAGTGTATAATATGGATCCCACAAAATAGATGCGAGATCATAGGCTGGAGGACCAATCCGTGCACCCTGATAATCTATGATTCCGGGAAAATTATTATTCAATATCATAATATTCTGAGATTGAAAATCACGATGAATAATTGTTTTCGTAAATGAATCGACTTTTAAAGCGAGTCTATGGAATTCTTCTTCAAGTGCTTGCAAATTATCAAACTTTATTTTCATAATTCCGTTCAAAAATCTTTCGAGAAAATAACCTGTTTCCCACCTGAGATGGTCATAATCAAAAACTCTCTGTTTAAGCATGGGACATTCTGAAACATATCTGGTAACAGTTGTATGTATTGAAATAAGAATATCGATAACTTTCTTATACATTTCTTTAATTTCTTTCTTATTTCTTGAACATTTTAGCCAGTTATACAAAGAGCAGTCACCAAAATCTTCGAAGCAAGCTGTCTTTTTATCAAAATCCACTTTGATTAATTCCGGAACAGGTACAGCATATTTTTTAAAGAATTTTGTATATTCAATATGCCTTATGAAATCCGAATCATCATTTTTACATTGCATAAGTACAAATGAATTTTCATCTTCTTTAATTCTGAAATATTGTCTATCAGATCCACCGGTACCGATCAATATCGGATTATTGTTCGGATATAATTCCGGGATTTCTGTTTCTTTTAAATCTATTTTAAACCCCTGACCGAGAATGCAGTTTTCATAATCCGGCAGATAAAAATCGGCATCAGGAAGTACAATACAATTTTTCAGGCGAATTTGCCCGGAGTGGAAATTTTCAAGGACTTTTTGCGGAGCTTCAATAACTATATATCCATTTAATTTTAATCTATCACAATTATCAATTTGAGAATTAATAAAAACCATTTCTCCGTTTTTTTTGAGTTCCTTTATAATTGTTTTCGCATATGAAGCCGGTGTGCCGATGTCATTCCATAAGCATCCTGTTACATCATAAGTATTTATCCTGTATCCTGCTGAAATTATTTTGTTCCATGTATAAACTATACTCGATGCTCCATCTGGAATGAATTTTAATATATCCGGGGAATAAACAGAAACGCCTGTAAAAGCTGCGAGATGTGAACCCGGTGAACATGAAAGAGAGCACCCGGGTTGAATACCGCGTAATAATCCATTATTATCAACAACAAGATTGTTAAATTCAGGATGGTTATGTACAGCAAGAGTTGCGATATTGCTTGAGGCAATATGAAATTCTATTAGTTTTTTTAAATCAATATCCGAATAAATATCAGAGTTGTGAACTAAGAAAACACCATCTTTTAAAAATTCTTCTGCGTTTTTCAATGCTCCACCTGTTCCGAGGACAGGATTTTCCGGGAAAAGTTTAATAGAACTGAAGCAAGATTGTTTTATCCATTCCTGAATTAATTCTTTTTTATAATGAAGATTGATACCAATTTTATCTAAAGGAAGACCTGAAATTTTCTCGAGTATTGACTGTAATATGGGTTTCCCGATAATCGGAAGCAGTGGCTTGGGAATATAGTTTGTTATAGGTGCGAGTCTCTCACCGAGTCCCGCAGCAAGAACAAAAGCTGACAGTTTCATTTATATATTAAATATTTTTTCCTGTATTTTCTGTTAAAATCCCGACATTCATCAGAATACCATTCTTCTATTTTTTCAATTGTTTCGCCTTTTTCTATTTTGATCCTGAGATTATCTGTTCCTGCAATAATATCAATGGGCATTTTCTCATATTCATACTCATAAGGAGGAAGTTTCCATGAGAATTTATCTGGATAAAGATCGTGGATTATCCTGAGAATTGCAATGCCGGTTTTAAAAGGCTTAAATTTTTCTCTATTCATAATATGAATTTGTGCTCCTCCGCAAAGTTTGCCAGCATATTTCTGGAATGTAGGTTCGAAATACATGGGTCTAAAAACAACGCCCGGAAGATGTAGTTCTTTTAAACGTCCAACCAGATTCTCTGGGTCAATAAAGGGAGCACCAAATATTTCAAAAGGTCTTGTGGTTCCTCTACCTTCACTGATATTTGTTCCTTCAAGCAGGCACATACCCGGATATACCAATGCAGTATCCAGTGCAGGCATATTTGGGGAAGGCAAAACCCATATCAGTCCTGTTTCGTTAAACCAGATGTTTCTTTTCCAATTTTGAATAGGAATAATATATAAATCAAGCCCGGGATAAAATTCATTTCTTAAATAATTCGCTATTTCCCCAATAGTCATTCCATGACGAACGGGTAAAGGTTTGAGTCCGACAAAAGAAGCATATTCCGATTTGAGAACATTACCCTCTGTTATATGACCACCTATGGGATTTGGTCTGTCGAGTATTACAACGGATTTATTCATATGGCTACATGAATGAAAACACATGTCCATTGTCCATATAAATGTATAATAGCGTGAGCCAATATCCTGAAGATCAATTATAAGTACATCTATATCACTTAACATCAAAGGAGTGGGTTGGCGATAATCTCCGTAAAGACTATAAACGGGCAAGCCTGTTTTTTTATCTATGAAACCTTTCCATTCTATCATGTTGTCCTGCGTTTCGCCATGAATGCCGTGCTGTGGTCCAAATAGAGTTGTTACTTTAAAATTTCTGGATTTCAGACATATTTCAATAGAGTGTTTTAAATTTCTGTTAATAGATGCAGGATGAACAAGAAGCCCCGCATTTGTTCCCTTTAAACTTTTGGGCCATTTTCTATCTATTATATCAAGTCCTGTATAAACCAATTTATGTTTTAGTTGCTTTCTCAATATCTTTAAACCGATTTGCTGATTCAGCCTTATATTTGTTAGATCCGTTATTTTATTTCATAAATCAAGCCATATTTATGTTATCGGAAAAAAGATTTTCTCGCAACATCTGCATTATAATAAATGCATTTTTTGTGTTAGAAAAGGTCATCAAAACTACTTATCCGAATAAAGATTATATTGAAGTCAGGAGTTTTAAAATGATATAGTAAAAATAAAAAGGAAAATCTTGTATGAATATCCTATTTGCACAGGCTGATTTTGGTGGTTGTGGTTTTTATCGTATTTTGCAGCCTGCAGCCTATCTACAGTTTGTCTTACATCATAATACTAAGGTTATATTCAGATATAAAAGTGAAAACCTTCTGAATTATGATTTGATTGTTCTTCAGAGACAGAATCATAATGGAATTGTTGAAGCAATAAAATTTCTGCAGTCATACAATAAAAAAATAATTTACGAACTCGATGATGATCTCTGGAATGTGGATGACTGTAATATAAGCAAACCATACTGGACGCCTGAAAAAGTCTCGAATGCCGAAGCTATAATGAGGGCTTGCGATGCAATTACTACTTCAACAGAACCTTTGGCAAATATTTTGAAACAATTCAACGAAAAAGTTTATGTTATACCGAATTATATACCAGAAGTTACACCTCTTGAAAAATTTAGTAGTCCGATAAGGATTGGCTGGTCAGGAAGCATTTCTCACAAAGTAGATTTTACGGATGAAATCATCGCCGCTCTGAAAGATATTAAGAAAAAATACAGAGAGAAAGTTGAACTTGTCTTCTGTGGATGGATACCTGATAAACTTGTTGGTTATGTTACTTTTTTTGAGCCAGTGCCTCCGATGCAATATCTTTATTTTCTAAATGAACTTCGCCTTCATATAGGAATTATGCCTTGTGTTGACATCAAGTTCAATGAATCCAAGTCAAACCTGAAATTTCTTGAATATGGAATAACAAAAACAGCTTCTGTAGCTTCTCCCATTTACCCTTATAAAAATACGATTACAGGAGAAACAGGTGTTCTTTTAAAAGATAATAGTTATGAAGAATGGTTTAGCTCAATTGATAGATTGATACAGGATGAATCATATAGACAATTTCTTGCAAATAATGCATATAATTTTGTCAGGGAAAATTTTCTTATAATGAATAATATTGCGAAATTTGAAAAAGTATATCAGGAAATATTGAATATATAAAAGCTGTGTATGAAGTAACGAATATGATTTGTGATTTACTCTTTGTTAAAAATACAAAATAAAATCTGTTAAAGATTTAATTGTTATCGAGGGAGTTTTAATATCTAATGGGGTTAAGGATTGCAATTGGATTTTCTAATTTTCTTTTTAGTGAAGGCTTAAAAAAGCTTATTGAAGAAGAGACTGATTCAAAGATAGTTGGTATATTCCATACAATCAATGATTCAATGTCGGATTTGAAGGAAATTCTAAAACTTAACCCGGATTTGATAATCTCTGATTTAAACTTAAAGTATAACTATATCCCGGGATTTCCTGAAGAGTTAATAGCAAACGAGAGTCCCAAACTTCTCATAGTTGGAGATAAAGATATGTGGTTTTTGTCCGACAGGAATATGAAAGAACTGATAACAAGAGGAATTGTTGGTATTCTTCCTACAGGGACAGATATTAATCTTCTCAAAAAAGCTCTTAAATCTTTAGAAGATGGAGAATTGTGGATAGACAGAAATACTTTATTAAAATTATTTTCTGCCATGAAGGAACAAAATAAACACATAACTTTAGCCAAAAGAGAAAGAGAGATAGTATTTCATATTTGCAGAGGTTACAGAAATAAAGAAATTGCTCAAAAACTTAATATTAGTGAACAAACCGTAAAATCCCATTGTAACAGGATTTACAGAAAATTAGGAGTTTCTGACAGATTGCAGCTTGCTTTATATTCTTATAAATTCTGGCCCAATAACATATAAAGTCCAGTGGTTTGAAGCTGTTTGAAAAGGTTTTCCCGGCATCAGAATTATTTACATTAAGTTTAATAGCAGAAAAAAGAAGACAATATGAAAAAGTTTATAAATTACTGGCTTCCTCCTGTTATATGGATGATTGTTATTTTTCCCGCGAACAAGTCTTTAACATCAGAAAACACTTCTTATTTTCTGTATCCAATTATAAAGTTTATATTCCCGGATGCTGACGCCATTTTTGTAGAAAATGCACATAAGATTATAAGAAAACTAATGCATTTTTTTGATTATGCTTTTCTTGCTTTTCTTTTATTCAGAGGTTTTCGCGGGGGAAATAAAATAATAAAAATAGAATATTATTTATACTCGGGACTGATTGCAGTTTGTTACGGTATGATAGATGAAATTATTCAGACTTTTATTCCAAAGAGAACAGGCTCAATTTATGATTGGATTATAGATTCAGCAGGCGCAATTTTATCCCTGGCAATTATATACTTTTTTAGACGAAACAATCTTAACCAATCGGGTATATTGTTAAAGACAAAAATATATTAACTCTAAAAATGCATTTTTGGCTTAAAGAATATTAATTTTATTTTTTATTCTTTTATTTCTTTCTTATAATTGTGCAACTATTACTGATTGAAGAAGTCCCTATATATCCGGTAAGCGTGACATGAATTTCATTGTTTGAAACAATATCTCCACTGATTGTATCAACATTGTCAAGAGATTTGCCATTGATTTTTCTTCCGTTTATAGTCCCATTATATTTGTCCACATTAACTTCAGCTTCAAAATTCGAACCGTTTTGTGTTATTTTTACATTATAATTATCTCCTCCTTTGCATTTTGCAATCCAAGCACCTGTGAGATTTATTAAGTCTCTTGTGTTTTCAGTCGGGGTTTTTATAACCTCATCTTTTTTTTCTTTTATTCTTGTTCCTGTCCAGTCTCCTCCGCTAAGACTGTCGCCGTATCCCCATTTACCTGTAATTGAATTACCGTCAGGTGATAATGTAAAGGTAACGCGGCCACCGTCACGAGGTGGAGAGTAGCTTGGTGCTTCAAGCCACATTCCCTGCATTGTCTTTTTATCAGAGGACAAAGTTGCTTCGATTCTTCCTTTATCGTGAGTATAATTTCCATATACTTTCGTGCCATCAATGGTAAATTCCAGCATGCCCCAGTTTGTATTCCATTTTCCTCCAAATCCTTTGACATAATCAAAATCTTCCTGAGAAGTCTCTGTTACAGTTGCTGTGCTTGTTATTGTTGTGCCTTTAATTAAGGATTCTATTTTTGCTATATGCTCTTCAAGAGCTGGATCAGGCCAGTATTTAATACTTTCACGATATTTTGAGATTGCCTCAGAATATTTTTTCTGGTTTTGTAAAATTGCGCCTTGATCTCTTAATTTCTGAGCCTGAGCTTTTCTGCTATCAAGTTCTTTTACATAATTGGTTCTTTCATTATTTGTCCAGTATTTTATGCTCTCTCTGAATTTATCAAGAGCTTTTGAAGGCTGTCTCTGATTGAACAAATCAGTTCCTTCTTCCCATAATTCATTGGCTTTAGCCTTGTTAAATTCTTCAGAAGCAATTTTTTCTTCAATTTTTGTTATATGTTCTTTAAGTGCTGAATCTTGCCAGTATGTTAGACTCTCTTTATATTTTGTGATAGCTTCTTTTAATTTATTCTGATTCTGTAATTTTTCTCCTTCATCTCTAAGTTTTTTTGCTGTTTCCTTATTTTTTGAGAGAGATTTTTCTAAATTTTTAACATATTTTTCTCTTTCAGAATTTGACCAGAGTTTCAAACTTTCCTTAAGTTTGTTGAGAGCTTCAGAATAATTGCCTTTGCGATATAATTCATCACCTTCACTCCACAGGGCATCTGCAATAGATTTGTTCTCTATGGTTTTCCGGGTATTTTTTAATTTTTGTTCAAGTCTTGATTTAAATATTTGTAAATCTATATTATTTGGCTGAATATTAACCATTTCCTGAGCATCTCTTAATGCAACTTCAATAGTCTCTACAGGTAATGGCTTTTCATCCATTGCAGCGTTTCTCACGCCTGGCAGGAGTTCTTTCAGACGTTTTTCTTTTTTAAGACAATCCTGATAGATATTGTAATATTTCGCATAAATTGGATCGCTTATATCACCATTGTCACGTATTGCCTTAAGCCCTTCAGCATAAGCATCAGAAGCCTGAGTATATTGATATTCCTTCAAAAATCTGTCTCCTGCTGTAAAAAAATTTATAGCATATTCTTTAGCAGATTTTACCTTGTGCCATTTTTCAAGAACTGTAATTAAATCAATTATTTGCTGTCTTTTCGGATCATTTTTCATAAAATACTGGGGTTTATTTTTTAATTCATTGAGCATTCCGTAAGCCTGATTAGAATCACCTTTTTCAAATATTGATTTTACACTTTGATAGAACTGCCATGCTTGATTACGTTCCGCTATCTTTTGTTTTGCAAATTTAAGATTGCCTTCCCATGTTTTTTGTTCAGCAGGAGTGTGTTCAATCTTTAAAACCTCTTGAACATGAGCAAGCATTCCATCCCAGTCCATCGCATCATAAAACTCCTGATGTTTTTTAATAGATTCCTGTATGAATTTATTATATTCTTCATTTGCCCTGTTCCATCGTATAAGCAATTGCTGTGAAAATTTATTTGCCATTTGTCCGGGCATTTCTTGCTGGAGATCCTGAATCTCGAGTATCTTTTTATATGCCGAGACAACCTTTTTCTCTTCAATAAGATTGTCAAATTCCTTTGCTTTTTTTTCGACCTGAGGCCAGATTTTTTTAAATTTATTTGTTTTATCGAGTTTTTCCTTCGCGTCATTATCTTTCGGAGCAAATTTTACAGCTGCTTTTAAAAGCTTTAACCCTGAATCAAAATCTCTTTCATAAACCGCGTCCCATCCGAGTTTTTTAACTTCTTCGGAGAAATTTTTCAAAGGAGATGAGTCAGGGTCAGATTTTGCCGCATCTTCAGCAAGATTAATTGCCTCATCTATTTTCCCCTGATGCAATAAATCAAAAGCTTTTGAAAGGTTACTTTTACTTTTCTCTGCATCCTCTATTTTTTTCTGTGATTCTTTTAGAGTTTTTTCAGATATTGTAATGTTTAAACTTCTTGAATTAGAACCAAGAACAATGCCTTTTGAATCGCTTATCTGAACTGTAATGTTGAATGTTCCTGTACTACTGCAGTTAATAGTCAGCTGGTCGCCTGATCCCGGAAAGCCACATATACCGTCAGGTTGAATGCTCCATTTATAACGCAGATCGCTCTTTGGAATTTCGGGTGAAATCAGAGCTTCCATGTAAATATTGTGATGGACTGCAAACTGGTCGTTTACTTCAACAAGTCCACATTTCTGAGCTCCTCCAAGCTGGGTATCACATTTCCACAGTTTTGGTTTTGAAGAAGCATAATGAGGTTCGGTTATAATAACTTTATAAGGTGCAGCTAAATATTGTTCTGATAATGCTCCGCCAATCAAATCGTTGTTGGATTTGCTTTTTGGTTGCACGAGTAGATTAAAAGGTTTCGTATCTTTTGGGACAAATCCAATGACACTTTCGTTATCTGAGTAAGGAATGCGGCTGGATGATTCAGGAGAATCCCAGAAGTAATAAATAAGCTCGTCTTTAATCTTTGGTTCTGTTGTTAAAGTAACCTTAATTTCCTGACCAACTCTTCCTTTGTTTTTTGCAGGTTCAAATGTCCATTTAAATTCAGGAGGCACAATAGAAACTTCAAATTGATCTGTTTCGCCTGCTGTCTCATAAACACCGTTGCTTAAAAGCTGCTGAATTTCAGCCCATATTTTAATTTTATTTTTATAACCCATCCTGTCAAATAATATATCAGTTTTTCCGTCTTCGCTTGTTGAAGGGTAAAAACTAATTGCTGGATCTGATTGCCATATGACCCGATATTGACCTGTTTTCTTTGAGCTCTTTGTTTTTTCAGAAATAAAACTTATTGATTTACCATCTTGTGTTTTTGCCTGGACAGAAACTTTCTGTTTCCATGTTCCAAAAACAACTTCTTTTGAAAGACCAGTTATAATTCCTGTAACTCCTCCAACTTTCAGAATGATACTTGCCTGACCTTTACTTCCAGCCGAATCCGTTACCTCAACAGAAAGTGTATGCTCTCCGGGTTTAGCGGACATAAAAGTTACAGTTTTGCCTTTTCCTGAATAATTACCTTTCCATTCAAAAGAATAGGGTGACTTACCGCCTTTAACTTCTGCAGTAACATCTGTAAATTCTTCACGCTTAAGATTTGTTTTAGTAGCTTTAAGAGTTATTATTAATTTTGTCTGCTCAGAAGTAACACTGCCTGCTGAACCGCATGAACTTGAATAAGTCCATGGAAGAACAGGAGGAGAAGGCAGGGGCTCAGGCAGATTGAGTTTTGTTTTTAATGTTTCAACCTCATTCACATATTCTTTAAACATACTCCATTGAGTGTATTCCTGATAATTTTTCAGAACCTTAGATTCTTTAACTTCGCTTAATTTTCTTTTGAGTTCTTGCTGGTGTTCTCTATAGGGTTTTGAAATTTGTTCATAACATTTAAATTCTTCATATGACATAGGGTCTGCTAATCTTGCGGCTTCTTCTGCGCGAGATTGATCTGCAGCGCTACATGGTTTATCTTCTTTAATAACATTGATTAATACCATTTCACCTGTTAAAGGGTCTGGTTTCTTTTCTTTTACCACATACGGACCGCAATTTCCGATAGAATTTCTAATCTCTTCAACTCTTTTCTGGCACGTATTATCACATTGTGGATAAGCACCTGAAGCGGCTTTTTTCAGTACTGTCTTGCGAATTTCTTTTTCAGCGCTACTATGTGTTTTTTTATCTAATTCTATAAGAGCTTCGAGATAATCGGGTATTTGTTCAAGCCATTTGTATTTCTTATCCGCAAGACTTTTCATGTCTTCTGTTCCAGTTTTTACAACTGTTTTATCATCGGATTTAATTTCATCTTTTGTTTTTTTCTTTACAAAAATCTGTGATACAGCTTCCCCTGTCCTGCCTTTTTCATCTTTCACCTCACAAACAACCGGTACAAGATTCTCATGTCCTTTGCCTGAGAATTTCAAAGTTATACTGTTAACACCAGCTTTCTGGGGAACATTATTGAAAGTAAGTCTTCCACTGTCTGAGAAAGGTTTTGCGGTACAGATAATCTCTCTAATATCTTCCTGAGTAATAGTATCTCTTTCAGGATTAACAGTAACTTCAAGTTTTAATCTCTTTTCAGCAGGAATGATTTTTACAGGTGATGTCTCAGCTTCTGCTTTTCTTCCGTATTTATCCCTGACTATAACTTTAAGAATAATAGAAGTGCCTGTTTTGCCTTTAGCTGATACATTACTGCATTTTGTAGTCTGATTCGGTCTCCAGAACCTGTCATCTTTTTCAAACCATTCATAAGTATATTTATCATATGGTTCATTCGGTTTTGATAGAGGGCTTTCTACACAAATAACAAGATTTTCAGCATCGGTTATTGATGAAGGAATTTCGCTTAATTGTATTTTTAATTCACCTGAAGGACTGATTTTAAGTTTTTTTTCAGCGTAACCTTCACGGAGCATTTGTTTGAAAGTCTTGCTTTTTATGTTATCATCAATATCCTGAACATATACAGCTATTTTAATTTCATCGTTTTCGGAAAAATCTTTGCCATTTATGATTAACGAGCTTTCATTTCTTTTATCTTTGATTGGTTTTTCTTTACCATTAACAAAAAGACTCCACTGATAACGCATTCTTCCACTATCAGTTTTGCGTATTACATCTGCAGTAAAAATTACAGGAGGTTCTTCTGGATTTATGATATCTTTTTCGAGAGGTAATATTGATACAGAAAGTTCTTTTGAAGTAGTTTGTAGAACTTTAATTGAAATATAGGAAGTATCTGTGTAACCAAAATCAGTTTTAGCTCTTACGCCTATTTTTACTTCCTGACCTTTCCTGTCCCTGCCATAAAATTTATAAGTATCTTCTGTGATTTTTGGTTCTCTTTTACCATCAATTGTCCAGATAAATTCTTTAATTTTTTCTTTGCCAGTATAATTGTTATCTATTTCAGCTTTTATTATCGTATATTCATTATCTTGAATCTCTGTATGGTCTGCTTTAAGTATCAGCTTTAATTTGGGGCATTTTTCAGCAGGAAGTACATTTATTTTCTTATCTTTAGAAATCTCAAATTCAGAATCTTTAAAAGGTCTTACAGTTAGTCTCAATGTCTGTTGCCCGGTAAATTTTGGAACCCATTCAGCTTTAATATTTCCAATAGGAGTTATATTTTCTGTCTTATACCCGGGACTTTCCCATTTTGATTTGCATTCAGGACATTCTCTATCAAGTTTAGCGGTAAGAATGATTGAAGAACCCTCACATATAGTGTCAGGTTCAATAAGAATATCTTCTATTGAAATTAAGTTTGATTTATTTCTTAAATCATTCAATGCTTCTTCATATGCTTCTTTATATTCTTTCTCTCTTTTTGTGCCCTTGTAGTATTCCTTGCATACTCCTGCTTTTACAAGAGGTCTAATAGTATTTTTGTCGGCATTTTTCTCTCCAACTATTTTTACTGCTTCGGAAGAAGCATTCTGAACAGCGGTTCTTAAATCAGAATCTTTTTTCTGAATCTTTTCCGCTGATTTCCTGATTGATTCAGCATTACATTCTGGCATGAATTCAGTGATCCACCTGTAATAATCAGAATCTTCCTCTTCTTTGAAATCTGCTTTTTCCAGAGCTATGCATTCAATATCCCATTCGTCAATAATATCTTTAATTATTCCTGCGTTTGATTTTTTAAGTTGAGCAAAATTATTCACGATTGTCTGAAATTTTTCTGCATCATTTCTGATATCCGCAGTAGATTTGTCCGGACCAAGAACATAACTCGACCATGAGGGGCTTTTTGAATATTCGACCAGATGTTTTGTGCAGTTTAATTCACGCTCTATTTTTATTATCTCAGCGTAACTTGTTCCGGATGCCCATCCCTTGGCGATTTCAAGCTTTTCAACCAATCCTCTAAAATATTCAAGAACTACATCGTCAACTTTTTTCCTATAGAGATTATATAACTCTTCTCCGTATTTACTTCCGCGTGTATCATATTTATAAGGGAATTCACCCATCTGTCCTGAAGAAATTGATTCATTTGAAAGCATTTCCTGTAATTGAATTAGTACCGGATGATTTTTTATCTCGGGTATTATGATGTGATAAACTGCAGGACAGGTTTTAGGAAGATTTAAAATCTGCTCTTTGTTGCTAAGAGCTATTTCATCACCGGATGGACATCTGTATTTTAAGCTGGATATTTTCCATTTTTTGCCATCTCTTTCAAACTGCGCACCTTTGAAAATCTCATCAATCATTTCATCGTATTGCCATTTTTTATATTTTTCTACTCCCCATTCAGCAGTTCCCTTAACCATTCCATAAACACCTTCTGGCACAGCAGTCAAAGGACAGAAAAGATAAGCGGTTTCAATAAGTAACCTTCCATAGCTACCCATAACTAAAGCTTCAGTTGCGGCATAGCCAGGCAGTCGTCTTGACATAAGTTCGTATCCAAGATTTACAAAACCTTCTGACCATGTTTCAGCCTTCATAACAGCATCCCAGTATGCTTTTCCCTCCACTGCGAGATTGATTCCCTTATACATAGTGCTGTTGCCAATTTTACCAAGAATAGATTCATTTAATGCCTGATTGATTTCGGGGATTGGAAGAGGATTATTTATCTGCCATTTATTGTCTTTTGATCTTACAAATTCAAGAACTTTCTTTGAACGGAGCTGCTCAATAGTGTGATTGTCAAGCACATCAAGAAAATTATTAAAGGCGTCAATCTGCTGGTCAATCTTGCTGTACATTGAAGAAATCTTTACCCATGCAATTGCAAGCCAGGTTTTTGCTGCTTTTGGATTATCACTCATCATCTTCATCAAATCCGCCAGACGTCGCTGTTCTTCTATTGGAAGGGAGCTTTTCTTTCTATTAAAATACTCGGTAAGCTTTATCATTACGTTATAAGCTTTTTCAGGAAAGGGCACTAATTCATCTCCGCCCTGAAATGCACGATATTCATTTTCAAGGTCATTAAGTAATTTTAATTTTTCAGCATCCTGCTCTTCGGGACTCAGTTTCTTTTCTGCGAGCATCAAACGTGCGTTAATTCCTTCATTAATATTATGTGTTATAACTTCTGTTGAGCGTTTTGCTATTTCTTTCACAGCTTCTTCAGGATTGACAAACCAATTAGCATCTCCAACAAGTTCTCCTGTTCTTTTCATGATTAGCCATAAAGCTATTTCAGGATTTATTCCTTTCATTTGTTTGAGATTAGTAATCATGGATGCAAAATTTGTTATAGCTGTATCCTTTGATATAGTTGGTGCATTTGCAACTCTCATGATCTTATTATGTTCGCCTGCGCTTCTATTAAGGTATTTACACATTTTTATAATTTTTTCATGAACAGCAAGATTTGAATCAATTGCATCAGCAGTGATATGTCTCAGAAATTCAAGGCTTATGCCTGGTTCCATATCATATTTTGGTTCAGGAGTTGATTTTTCTGTTAGAATTTCAGCCAGTCTATCAGGCTCACCTCTGCTCATCCCAATATTATTTTTAAGAACTGCAAATGCGACTGCCTTTTCAGTTTCATTTGCCTCTCTTGAGCGAAGTGAGCCATCTTCATTACGCTGTATAACATACATTTTCCCGCGTCTTATTGCATCAATTTCTGCCCAGTCAGCGCCGTAATCGCCTATGTAGACAGCGTATGTAGCTGCTCTGTGTGCGGTTGCGAGAGCGTCAACAGATACCATATCCATATTAAAAACCTTGGTGACTTCACTTTCAAACATATCTCTGATTATTTTTGCCTGTTCAACATCGAGCATTATGACTGTGAAATCTATATCGCCTTCAAATCTCATTTTTTCAAGTGGTTCGGTTACCCAACCTCCGACATCCATTCTGAAAATAGGTGGACTGTCAGGATGCTCACTCATATAACGTTTTGCTACAGATTCCCATATTTTAATGATATTTTCTCTTCTTGTTTTCATCAGGCTTTGCTCAGCAGATTTAAAATTATCATTCCAGTATTTGATCGCTTTTTTATAATCACCTGTTTCTTTTATTTTTTGATTTATTATGTCTGCTTTGAACGAAACAAGATCTTTTACCGAAATTTTAATATCTCCTTCGCCCATTTTATTAAAAAACTCCATCTCGTTTCTATTTGTCTTATATTCATCAAACAATGACATAATCTTTTCCGCTTTTGGAGAAAGAGGCGGAGCAGGTTTTTCCCCTGTTTTTATTCTTCTTCCACCTGTTTTATCAATAGTAATAACTGCTTTTTCTGTCCAGTCAATGGCTCTAATAGCAGCCCCGACTATTACATCAACCATTTCTCCTTTAAGATTATCAAGTTTGCAGGAGAGCTCCATGCCGTTTTCTTTACATTTGAGAAGGGGGTCAATTTCCCATAATATTTTGCTTTCAGAAGGAGCATTATCAACTCTAATAGTGAAAGATTCTTTGACTTTTACGGATGTTTCGGGAAAAATTAATTTTGGATCCTGCGCATATGCAGAGGCTGGAGAAAAAAGAAATGTAATTAATATAGGGAGTAAAAAAAATATGAATTTGGATTTGAAAATCTTTGAAAAAGCTTTATTGTATGAAAAGTTCATAATAGCCCCATGATAATGTTTAAGATTACATATACAATATCATATTGGATTAAGAAATAAGAATTAAAATATCGAGTTTATAAACTGAGGAAAATTAAAATTGGCTGGTCAAAAGAAAATCTGACTTGACTTTATTTTATGGAATCTGGTAAAAAATTACATGAAAAATTTCCCTTTCTCATATTTTTATTTCTGGTATAGCTTTTACTTTAGGCAGTCTGCCTGAGGTAAAGGTTGATTGTGAGAAAGAGAACAAACTAAAAACAACAACCAGAAGCCGAGGGCAGACAAAAAAGCCCCGGCTTTTTATTTTTTAAATTAAAGGCTGGGGAAAGCTCCCCAGCCTTTCTGGTTTTCAGAAAAGAAAGGAGATGCTTAATCATGATAATTGTTATGAAAGCAGGAGCAACAAAAAAAGAAAGGGACGAGGTTATAAAGAAAATAAAAGAATTAGGCTATAAACCACATGTTATTCACGGCGCAACAAGAGATGTTATTGGAGCAGTTGGAGACGAGAGGGGCAAATTTGTCTTGCAATCCATTGAACTCATGCAGGGGGTTGAGAGTGTTGTGCCAATACTAAAACCATATAAGCTTGCATCAAGAGAAGTTAAGAAAGAAACGAGTATTGTAAAAGTCAATGATGAAGTTTATATTGGAGGCAAAAAAATAATTGTCATGGCAGGTCCATGTGCTGTTGAGGATGAAGCCCAGATTCTGAAGACAGCGGTTGAGGTCAAAAAAGCAGGAGCAAGTATTTTAAGAGGAGGAGCTTTTAAGCCCAGAACATCACCTTATGCTTTTCAGGGATTAAAAGAAGAAGGTTTAAAGCTTCTTGCAAAAGCAAGGGAAATTACCAGATTGCCTGTTATTACTGAAGTTGTTAATCCTGAAACTGCTGAACTTGTTGCAGAGTATGCTGATATGTTGCAGATCGGCACACGTAATGCTCAGAATTTTGAGCTCCTGAAAAAAATTGGTCAATTAAGGAAGCCTGTTCTTTTGAAGCGCGGGATGTCAATGACTATCCAGGAATTGTTAATGAGCGCTGAATATATCTTAAGCGAAGGGAATCAATCGGTTGTTTTATGTGAAAGAGGAATAAGGACTTTTGAGAACGCAACCCGTAACACACTTGATTTATCAGCGATTCCTGTTCTGAAAGAAAAAACACACTTGCCTGTCGTGGTTGATCCATCTCATGCAACAGGAAATCATAATTATGTTGCACCAATGTCCTATGCAGCTATTGCAGCTGGAGCTGATGGACTTCTTATTGAGGTTCATCCTGATCCTGAACATGCTTCATCAGATGGTCCGCAATCTCTTAAGCCAGACAAGTTTGCTTCTATGATGGAAAAACTAAAAATGTTTGCCGAAGTGGCTGAAAGGACTTTATAAACTAAAGCCTTCAGCCTTTGTTGTTGTGCTATACTCCGTGCATTTTTAATTAAACGCAATAAACGCTATAACGCAATAAACGCAATGAACGCTATAACGCAATGAACGCAATAAACGCTATTTGCCTTCAGCCTTTTTTTGCTCTTGGCTCTTTGCTTTTGTTGTT
>Ga0078972_1002064_pt1 | contig 69480 bp, 61 predicted proteins | sample YelNatPaOPGAMG01_FD_67568 | JGI IMG/M metagenome (GOLD analysis project Ga0078972, IMG submission 67568) | Hot spring thermophilic microbial communities from Obsidian Pool, Yellowstone National Park, USA - OP-RAMG-01 (SPADES assembly) (version 2) | ecosystem: Environmental > Aquatic > Thermal... | reverse complement strand
GCTGCGGATGCCGCGGCGCGGCAAAGATGCCGCGTCCGCCGCTGCGGGAGGAGGGTGGGGCGTCATGACCCAAAAAACTCGGCAGGCGCCGGGCGGAAATTGGAGCGGGTGATGGGAATCGAACCCACGTTAAGAGCTTGGGAAGCTCCCGTTCTACCATTGAACTACACCCGCGATGCGGTAAAGCAGCACATTATAAGCAGCCAGTGGCGCGAGGACGGACTGCGCTTGCGGCGACAATATCGGCATGTCCGAGCGTTCGATCGTTCCACCCGTAGCTGCGGCTGCTGTGAACGCCATGCCGTTGTTGCGCGGCTTGGCGCCTGCTGTGCCGCCGGATTGCCGGCTGCTGGTGCTCGGTAGTTTCCCCAGCGTGGCGTCGCTGCAGGCGCAGCAGTATTACGCGCACCCGCGCAATCAGTTCTGGCGGCTCGTCGGCGATGTGTTCGGCATGGATTTGCTCGCGCTGCCGTACGCGCGGCGCATCGAACTGGTCAACGCCCGCGGCCTGGGGATCTGGGACGTGTACGCGCACTGCCGCCGCCAGGGCAGTCTGGACAGCGCGATTTGCGATGCGCAGTTCAATGATCTTCCCGGGCTGGTCGCCCGGCTGCCGGCGTTGCGTGTGATCGCGCACAATGGCGGCGAGTCGGCGCGGGCGCTGCGCATCACTCGCCGTCTTGGCCCGCAGGTGCTGCAGTTGCCATCCACCAGTCCGGCCAACGCCAGTTGGAGTCTGCAACGCAAACACGCTGCTTGGCGTGCCGCGTTCGCCGCTGCCGGTCTTTTGACTTGATTCACTATGCCGCGTCAACCCGTTTTTCCCGCTCCCACCCTGTCCGAAGAAGACGGCGTGCGCCATCTGCACCTGGGTACGCCGTGGATTCAGGGCAGCATGCGCATTGCCCGGCCGAACGACATCGAGCTGGAGTACGTGCAACGCATGATGGCGTGGATGCTGTTGTTGCCCGACGCCGCGTGGCGCGGTGGCACCGCGGTGCAACTCGGTCTGGGGGCGGCGGCGGTGACCAAATTTTTGCGCAAGCGGCTGCGCATGCGCTGCGTCGCAGTGGAGATCAACCCGGCGGTGATTCTGGCCGCGCACCGCTGGTTCGCCCTGCCCGCGCCCGACGACAAGCTGCAGGTGCTGTGCGCCGATGCCGGGGCATTCGTCGCCGACGCCGCGAACGGCGGCATGGCTGCTTTGCTCCACGTGGATATGTACGATCAGGACGCCGCGGCGCCGGTGTTCGAGTCTGCCGAGTTTTACGCCAACTGCCGCAGCCTGCTCGCTGCGCACGGCGCGATGGTGGTCAACCTGTTCAGCGGGCCGGGGCACACGCGGGTGCTCGAACGCAATCTGCAACGCATCGTTCGGGCGTTCGACCAGCCGGGTGACAGCGTGTGGATGTTGCCGCCCAACCGCGACGGCAATCTCATCGCCTTTGCGCTGCGCGACGCCGCGCAGTCCGCACTGCCGACCCGCGCGCAATTACTCGAACGCGCCGACGCCGTGGCGGCGCGCACCGGCGGCCTGCCCGCGCGGCGCTGGGCGCGGCTGCTCAAGCGGCTGAGCCCGCCGCGCTGACGCGCCACCTACACTTCGTCCATGGATCTCCCGCGCGCCTCCGCATCTCCCGCCAGTTCTGCTCTGGCGCCGCAGACGACATCGGCGACGCCGCAGGGGCGGCTGGACTGGCGCGAGCTGCTGCAATGGTTGCAGGCCGACGGGGTGATCGACGCCGCCACGGCACGCTACGGCTGGGAACGCTGCGCCCACGCCAGCGGCAAGCTGCATGCGTTGCACCGCATCGCTTTGGCCGAGCTCAAACGCCAGCGCGACGGCCGCGTGCTCGACATCGACACCCTCACCGAGTGGCTGGCGCAGCGCGCTGCATTGCCCTATTTGCGCATCGACCCGCTGAAGGTGGACATCAGCAAAATCGGCGATCTCATGTCCACCAGCTACGCCGAGCGGCACCGCATCTTGCCGGTGGCCGCCAGCAGCGAGGAGGTGACCATCGCCACCAGCGAGCCGTTCGATCGGGGCTGGGTGCCAGAAATGGAGCGCATGCTGCGCCGGCCCATCAGCCTGGTCGTCTCCAGCCCGACGGACATCGCGCGCTACACGGTGGAATTTTTCAACCTTGCGCGTTCGGTGCGCCATGCGCAAAAAAATGGCAGCAGCGGCGCGGTCAACCAGTTCGAGCAACTCGTCGAACTCGGCCGCAGCGGCCGGGCGCTCGATGCCAACGACGCCGGCGTGGTGCAGGTGGTCGATTGGCTGTGGCAATACGCCTTCGAACAGCGCGCCTCCGACATTCACCTGGAGCCGCGGCGTGACATGGGCGTCATCCGTTTTCGCATCGACGGAGTGCTGCACACGGTGTACCAGGTGCCGGTCTCGGTGATGGCGGCAATGACTAGCCGCGTCAAGCTGCTCGGCCGCATGGACGTGGTGGAAAAGCGCCGGCCGCAGGACGGGCGCATCAAGACGCGCCGGCCCAGCGGCGACGAGGTCGAGCTGCGGCTGGCGACCATGCCCACGGCGTTTGGCGAAAAGCTGGTGATGCGCATTTTCGACCCCGACGTGGTGGTGCGCGACATGGCCGCGCTGGGTTTTCCGCCGCACGAGGCGCGGCAGTGGCAGCAGCTCACCAGCCAGCCCAACGGCATTGTGCTGGTCACTGGGCCGACGGGCAGCGGCAAGACGACCACGCTGTACTCCACGCTCAAACGGTTGGCCACCGACGAAGTCAACGTCTGCACCGTCGAAGACCCGATCGAAATGGTCGAGCCGGCGTTCAACCAGATGCAGGTGCAGCCGGCCATCGACCTCACTTTCGCCGAAGGGCTGCGCGCGCTGATGCGGCAGGACCCGGACATCATCATGGTCGGCGAAATCCGCGACCGCGAAACCGCCGACATGGCGGTGCAGGCCGCGCTGACTGGCCACCTGGTGCTGTCCACGCTACACACCAACGACGCGCCGGCCAGCATCACCCGGCTGCTCGAACTCGGCGTGCCGCCGTATCTGGCCAGCGCCACATTGCTTGGCGTGCTGGCGCAGCGGCTGGTGCGCACCCTCTGCCCGCACTGCAAGCAGCCCGATACGCGGTTCGACGCCGAAGCGTTTCACGCGGCGATCGCGCCGTGGAAAGCCAGTTTTCCGCTCAGGCCGTACAAGCCGGTGGGTTGCGTCGAATGCCGCAACACCGGCTATCTCGGCCGCGTCGGCCTGTACGAGTTGCTCACCTGCACCGAGGCGATGCGCGGTCTGCTGGTGCGCAGCCCCGAGCTCGGCCCGCTGCGCGCGCAAGCAGTCAAGGACGGCATGCGCCCGCTACGGCTGGCCGGCGCCGTCAAGGTGGCCGAAGGCGTCACCACCCTCGACGAAGTGCTACGGGCCACGCCGGACCCGCAGCGTTGACCTTTTCCAAGGAGCCGTCCATGCACCTTCGCCCTATCGCTGTTGCTTTGTCGTTTGCTGCCGCAGCCCCGGCGATGGCTTTCGATCTCGGCAATCTGGCCAACCAACTCAGCGGCGCCGTCGACGCGGCACAGGCTCCGGCGGCGCCGCAGCCGGCAACGCCGCCACGCCATGCAGCCCTGCCTGCCGCGGGCAACGCCGCAGTGGCGGCGTTGCGCAACGGTGAGGTCGACCAGGGGCTGAAGGCAGCGCTGTCGCGCGGCACCGACTTCGCGGTGAAGGAACTGGGCCGGGAAAACGGCTTTTACGGCAACGCCCAATGGCGCATTCCGCTGCCGCCCGCACTGCAAAAAGCCAGCAGCCTCATGCGCATGGCCGGCATGGGCCAGCAGGCCGATCAACTCGAACTCGCCATCAACCGCGCCGCCGAGGCCGCCGTGCCCGAAGCCAAGACCTTGCTGCTCGACGCCGTGCACTCCATGACCCTACAGGACGCCAAGGGCATCCTCACCGGCGGCGACGAGGCCGCGACCGACTATTTCAAACGCAAGACTGAAGCGCCGTTGACGCAGAAATTCCTACCCATCGTCGCCCGGGCCACCGACAAGGTCGGGCTGGCACAAACCTACAACCGCTTTGCCGGGCAGGCCGCGCAATTCGGCCTGGTCAAGCCCGACCAGGCGACGATCCAGCAATACGTCACGCAACAGGCGCTCGACCGGCTGTACCAAGCCATCGGCGAGCAGGAGAAAGCCATTCGCGCCGACCCTGCGGGCACGGGCAGCAAACTGCTGGGCAAAGTGTTCGGCGCGGCGCTCGGGCGGTGATCAAGCCGCCTCACGCAGCCACTGCGTCCACTGCACAAACAGCGTGGCATCCCCGGCGCACACCGCAGAACGTTTGTCCAGCGAGTTGTTGAACACGCTTTGACCTGCCAGCGTCTGGCTGTGGCCGCCGGCCTCGCTGAGGATGAGGCTGCCGGCGGCATAGTCCCACAGTCCCTGGCTGCCGTGCAGGTACAGATGAAAGCGCCCTGCCGCCACCCAACACCAGTCCAGCGCCACCGAGCCGATGGAGCGTTGCGAGCTGTAGGGCGGGCGGATGGCCAGTCGTGTGGCCAGCGCTGTCGGCAGACGTTTGAAATCGACGCAGGCGATGGTCTTGGCCAGTGGCGGCGGGGCGGCGGGCACGCGCAGCGGTTGGCCGTTGAGATAGGCACCCGAGCCGAGGGTGGCGCTGAAGACTTCGTCGCGCATCACGTCCACCACCACCCCCAGCCGCACCCGGCCGCCGCGGATCCACGCCAGCGAAGGGCCGAACACCGGCAGCCCGGCGGAAAAGTTGCTGGTGCCGTCCAGCGGGTCGAGCACCCACAGACCGGGGCCGTCGGGGGCGGCGGCTTCCACGGCCATCAGGCGCTGCTGCTCGACTTCGGGCATTTCTTCGCCCAGCAGCGGGATGGCGGGCCAGAGTGCGGCGAGGTTGCGTTGTACGCGGGTCTGCATCGCCAGATCGGCGGCGGTGACCCAGGTGCCATCGGCTTTCAAATGCGGCTGCGGCGCCTGCGCGCGGGGCAGGATTTCGGCGCGCGCAGCGTCGCGCAGCAGCGCGCTGACGGTGACCAGATCGGGTTGGGGCGGGGCGGGCGCGGACATGGGCAGAGCGGGCGCTTTCAGGGCACGAGGATGGTCGGCGCGGCCGGCGCCGCGGTTTGCGGCCAGTCCAGGCTGTAGTGCAAGCCGCGGCTTTCGTGCCGCAACTGCGCCGAGCGCACGATCAGCGCAGCCACCTGCAGCAGGTTGCGCAGTTCGAGCAGATCGCGGTTGACGCGGAAGTTGGCGTAAAACTCGTCGACTTCGGTTTGCAGCAGCGCAATGCGGTGCGCCGCGCGTTCCAGGCGTTTGTTGGTGCGCACGATGCCGACGTAATTCCACATCAGGCGCCGCAGCTCGTCCCAGTTGTGGCTGATGACCACGAGCTCGTCGGCGTCGCTGACCCGGCTCTCGTCCCAGCGGCGCACAGCCGGTAGCGCAACCGGCGCGGCGCTATCGATGGCCTCGGCCACGGCCTTGCCGAACACGGCGCATTCGAGCAGCGAATTGCTCGCCAGCCGGTTGGCGCCGTGCAGCCCGGTATAGGTGACTTCGCCGGCGGCGTACAGGCCGGGCAGGTCGGTGCGCCCGCCCAGGTCGGTGAGCACTCCGCCACAGGTGAAGTGCACTGCTGGCACCACCGGGATGGGCTCGCGCGTCATGTCGATACCCAGTTCGAGTAGCCGGGAGTGGATGGTGGGAAAGTGCTGGCGGATGAACGCCTCTGCCTGGTGCGAGATGTCGAGGTAGACGCAATCCAGGCCGTGTTTTTTCATTTCGAAGTCGATGGCGCGGGCGACGATGTCGCGCGGCGCCAGCTCGGCGCGCGGATCGTGCGCCGGCATGAACCGCGTGCCGTCGGGCAGCAGCAGCTTGCCGCCCTCGCCACGCACGGCTTCGGAAATGAGAAAGCTTTTGGCTTTGGGGTGGTACAGACAAGTGGGGTGGAATTGGATGAACTCCATGTTCGCCACCCGGCAGCCGGCGCGCCAGGCCATGGCGATGCCGTCGCCGCTGGCGGTGTCGGGGTTGGTGGTGTAGCGGTACACCTTGCCCGCGCCGCCGGTGGCCAGCACGGTATGTGCGGCGGTGAAGGTTTCCACCTGGCCGCTGGCGGTATCCAGCGCGTACGCTCCCCAGCAGCGCTGCGGGCTGTTGCCGGCGACGTGGCGCTGGGTGATGAGGTCGACGGCGACGTGGTTTTCGCGCAGCGAGATGTTGGGGTGCGCCTGGGCACGCGCCAGCAGCGTGGTTTGGATGGCCGCGCCGGTGGCGTCGACCACGTGGGCGATGCGCCGGGCGCTGTGCCCGCCTTCGCGCGTGAGGTGCAGCAAGCTGCCTTCGGTGTCGAATGGCACGCCCTGCGCGCGCAGCCAGGCGATGGCCTCGGGGCCGTGTTCGACGACGAAGCGCGTGGCCGGCAGGTCATTGAGCATGGCGCCGGCCACGAGGGTGTCGTGCACGTGCGCATCGAAACTGTCGCCTTCGCCGAGTACGGCGGCGATACCGCCCTGCGCCCACTGGCTCGACGACACGTCCAGCGTGCGCTTGGCCAGTACCGTGACCTTGAAGCGGTCGGCCAGGTGCAGCGCGGTGGACAGACCGGCCAGGCCGGCGCCGAGGATGAGAACGTCACTCTGAGGCATGGCGAATCAGCATTCGAGGTTGTCGATCAGCCGGGTCTGCCCCAGCCGGGCGGCGCCGAGGACGACGCCGGGTGTGGCCTGGAGCAAATCGTCGGCCGTCATGGGTTGTAGATCGGTTCGGCGGCGCAGGGTGAGATAGTCCGGCGCCCAGCCCTGCTGTTGCAGCGCGAGCACCGCGTCACGCTCGACCGCGGCGAGCTCCGCGGAGGTGGTGGCATTGCGCGCAGCCTGTGCCAGCGCACGCAGCGCGGCGTGCAGTTGCGGCGCCTGCTGCCGCTGCTCCGGCGTGAGGTAGCCGTTGCGCGACGACAGCGCCAGACCGTCTTCGGCACGGACCGTCTCTACGGCGGCGATGTCGATGTCCAGGGCGAACTGCTCGACCATGCGGCGGATGATCAGCAGCTGCTGGTAGTCTTTTTTGCCGAACACGGCATGCGCCGGCTGCACCATGTGAAACAGCTTCATCACCACCGTGGCCACGCCTTCGAAATGCCCGGGGCGGGCGGCGCCGTCGAGAATGCCCGCCAGCGCCGGGTCGGGCAGCACGCGGAAGGTTTGCGGCTGCGGGTACATCTGCGCTTCGTCCGGAGCGAACAGCAGCTCGCAGCCGGCGGCGGCGAGCAACTCGGCGTCGCGCTGCAGCGTGCGCGGGTAGCGGTCGAAATCCTCGTTGGGGCCGAACTGCAGGCGGTTGACAAAAATGCTGGCGACGACCGGGCCGCCGAGCTGGCGAGCGCGTGTCACCAGGCCGAGATGGCCGGCGTGCAGATTGCCCATGGTCGGCACCAAGGCCCAGCCGCTGCGCCGGCGCAGCGCGGCGCGAAGGTCGCTCAGGGTGTGGACGGTTTGCATGGCTTCAGGCCGTGTAGCCGTGAATGGTTTCGTCGGGGAAGGCCCCGGTCTTGACTGCCTGCACGTAGGCGCTGACCGCGGCGGCGACGCTTGCGGCGCCCTGCATGAAGTTGCGCACGAAGCGCGGCTTGGGGCCGGTGGTGATGTCGAGCATGTCGTGCAGCACCAGCACCTGGCCGTGGGTGCGTGCCCCGGCGCCGATGCCGATGGTGATGCCGGGGAAGGCTGCGGTGATGTCGGCGGCCAGTGCGGATGGCACGAGTTCGAGCACCAGCATCGCCGCGCCTGCGGCGCCGAGCTCGGCAGCGTGCCGGCGCAGGGTGTCGGCGGCGTGCGCTTCGCGGCCTTGGATGCGGTAGCCGCCCAGCGCATGCACGCTCTGCGGCGTCAGCCCCAGATGCGCGCACACGGGAATGCCGCGCTCGACCAGCGCGGCGACCAGCGGCGCCGTCCAGCCGCCGCCTTCGAGCTTGACCATCTGCGCTCCGGCCTGCATCAGCGCCACGCTGCTGTCCACCGCCTGTTCGACGCTGCGCTGGTAGCTGCCGAAGGGCAGATCGGCGATCAGCCAAGCGTTGCGGTTGCCGCGGGCCACGCAGGCGGTGTGGTAGGCCATCTGCTCCAGCGTCACCGGCAGGGTGGAGGCGTGCCCCTGCATCACCATGCCGAGCGAATCGCCCACCAGCAGGCAGTCCACCCCGCAGTCGTCGAGCAGGCGGGCGCTGGCGGCGTCGTAAGCGGTGAGCATGGCGATTTTGTCGCCGGCCTCGCGCATGGCGCGCAGGCGGTGCAAGGTCACGGGCTTGCGCGCTGCGGATGCATCGACGGCTGTTGCGCCATACGGGGCGGGGGAAGGGGTCGGTTGCGCGGTCATGGCAAAGCGAAGGATCAAACCGGCGCATTATGCCGCGGCGACGCTGGCTTGTACGCGGCGAGCGAACGGACGTTCGATTCGACTTTACCGGCTGGGGGTATACGCCAGGCGGACGTAAAGCGGTGCGAACGCCTCGGCCTGGGTCAGGTCCACCAGCGCTTCTCGGGTGAGTTCGAGCAACGCCACCAAGGTGACGACGGCCATGGCCACGCCTTGCACCGGGTCGAACAGTTCATGGAATTCGAGATAGCGCCGGCCCTGCAGTTGCCGCAGCACCCGGCTCATGACCTCGCGTACCGAGAGTTGTTCGCGGGTGATGCGGTGGTGGGTATGCAGCCTGGCGCGGCGGAGAATGTCGCTCCAGGCCTGCTGCAAATCGGCCACCGTGACCTGCGGCAGCCGCGGCGCGGCATCGCGTTCGAACAACACCTGCGCCCGCCAGAAATCGCGCCCGAGCACGGGCAGGGCGTCGAGTTCCTGTGCTGCCAGCTTGAAACGCTCGTATTCGAGCAGGCGGCGCACCAGCTCGGCCCGGGGGTCAGGCGGCTCTTCGTCGGTGCGTGCCGGCGGCCGCGGCAGCAGCATGCGCGCCTTGATGTCGATGAGCATCGCCGCCATGAGCAAATAGTCGGCGGCGAGTTCGAGGTTGCGGTGACGAATCTGCTCGACGTAGCTGAGGTACTGCGCCGTGACCTGCGCCAGCGGAATGTCCAGGATGTTGAAGTTCTGCTTGCGGATGAGGTAGAGCAGCAGGTCCATCGGCCCCTCGAAGGCTTCGAGGAACACCTCCAGTGCGTCGGGCGGAATATACAAATCCTGCGGCAGCTCGAACAGCGGCTCGCCGTATAGCCGGGCCACGGCCATGCCATCGACCGTGGACGGTGTGCTGTCCACTTCGCGCTCGATCAGATCTGCGTCCACATCGGTTGCAGCGGGCATGGGGCGATGGGGTGGATGCAAGCAGTGCGCGCTTCAGTGGCTGCCGTAGACGTAGGCCTTTTGCGCCACCCGCGCTGCGGCAAACGCCTGCGCCAACTCGCGATCTTGCGGCTTGTCCCACAAGCGGGCACGACCTTGCCGTTGCTTGGCTTCGAGCTGCGGATCGCTGTGCTTGAGGTCTTGGATGAACTGGGTGACTTCCGATACGTAGGGTTTGACTTTGCGTGGCATGGGTTCGTCCCGACAAAAATACCCTGAAGATTTTATGCATGCCGTCGCGGCAGCAATGCGCACGATTACGGTGCGCCATGCGCCCCAAAATTGAAGCGTCATCCCCCCAAAAGCGCACCAGAAGCGGGCGTTTTGTGAATGAATGTGAGCACGATGGTGCAAAACGGCCCCGAATGCGGGCACGCCGCTTGCTGTCTTGGTGCAGAAATTCCTTTCGAGGTCCGACATGGTGCAAGATCTTTCCAGTGGCAATGTATTGTTCATTCTGCTCGGCGCCATTCTGGTGCTGGCGATGCACGCCGGGTTTGCCTTTCTCGAACTCGGCACGGTGCGTAAAAAAAACCAGGTCAACGCGCTGTCCAAAATCATCACCGACTTTTCCATTTCGACCATCGCCTATTTTTTGATCGGCTATGGCATCGCCTACGGCCAGCATTTCCTCATCGGGGACGACGTGCTGACCAAAGAGCACGGCTACGCGCTGACACGGTTTTTTTTCCTCCTGACTTTTGCCGCGGCCATTCCGGCGATCATTTCCGGCGGCATCGCCGAACGCGCCAAATTCTGGCCGCAGCTCGCCGCCACGTTCACGCTGGTGGCATTCGTCTATCCGTTTTATGAAGGCATCGTGTGGAACGGCAATTGGGGTGTGCAGGCCTGGCTGCAGGCCACGTTCGGCGCGCCCTTCCACGACTTCGCCGGCTCGGTGGTGGTGCACGCCATGGGCGGCTGGATCGCGCTGCCCGCGGTGCTGCTGCTGGGCGCGCGCCGCGGGCGCTACCACGCCAACGGGCAGATCTCGGCGCATCCGCCGTCGTCCATTCCCTTCCTCGCGCTGGGCTCGTGGATCCTGATCGTCGGCTGGTTCGGCTTCAACGTCATGAGCGCGCAAAAGCTCGACCAGATCAGCGGCCTGGTGGCGGTGAACTCGCTCATGGCCATGGTCGGCGGCACGCTCGCCGCGCTGGCCGCAGGCAAGAACGACCCTGGCTTTTTGCACAACGGGCCGCTGGCCGGGCTGGTGGCGGTGTGTGCCGGGTCGGACGTCATGCACCCGCTGGGCGCGCTGGTGGTCGGCGCCGTGGCCGGTGCGCTGTTCGTCTGGATGTTCACCCTCACGCAAAACCGCTGGAAGATCGACGACGTGCTCGGCGTGTGGCCGCTGCACGGCCTGTGCGGCACCTGGGGCGGTATCGCCGCCGGGATTTTCGGCCTGAAGGCGCTGGGCGGCCTGGGCGGGGTGTCGCTGGCGTCGCAGATCGCCGGCACGCTGCTGGGCATCGGCGTGGCGCTGGTCGGCGGCTTCGTGGTTTACGGCGTGCTCAAAAAGTTCGTCGGCATTCGCCTGGATGCCGAGGAGGAGTTCAACGGTGCCGACCTGTCCATCCACCGCATCACCGCCACCCCGGAGCGCGAGGTGTCGTGGTGAGGCGTGAGGGTTGCTGGTTTCATCGGGCAGCTTGAGGCGCGGACGGCGATTTTCCACCCCAACCCTCCCTACGAGCGGGGAGGGAGCCAACACGCATCCCCCCACCATGTGGGGGAGGTTGGGAGGAGCCGTCGCAACGCGCTGAGCATCAAACCTTCAGACGCGTCAATGCCGGATCAATCGGGCAGCGTGGCGATGTGCACCTGGGCCGCGCAGTTGCCGCGTCGCCCAGGGGCGAAGCTGAGCGCTGCGGGGAAGGCCGCCAGCCGGTCGGTGGCGATGGTGAACCACAGCTGTTCGAGCTGATCCTTGCGCGCCGCGCCCGGGCGGGCGGCGCACTGCAGCTGCAAGGCGCTGGCATCGGGCAGGCCAAAGCCGCGGGCGAATGCGCGCTCGATGGCCTGGCGTGGCACGGTCTGCCCGGCGTGGGCGCTGACCCAGCGGGCGAAGGGCGTGGCATTGAGCGCGTCCAGCAGATCCAGCGCGGTGGCAAAGAAGGGCGCGGGCGCCGGGCCGAAGCAGGCGACGTGCTTGTCGTACTCGTGGCGGTCGAGGCAGGTGCGGGCCAGCGGCATGTCGCGGTCGAGCCGTTCGCGCAGCGGTGCGGGCAGCGACAACGGCGGCAGGCTGCATGCTGGCGGTGTGTCGCTGGGCGGGGTGTCGAACAGATGGCAGCCCTGGCGCCACCAAACCGGCGCGGCAATGTCGCGTTCGATCAGGGTGCGTGGGCGGCTGGGCCACAGGCCATGCAGGGTGAAGCGTTGCGTGGCAGAGCTGCCGCGTGCCGCGTCGCACACCGCGGCCTCGTCGGTCCAACTGGTGCAGATGCCCGGCAGCCACATCACCGCAAAGGTGTAGTGGCCGAAAGCCATGGCCGGGTCTTGGCGCAGACCGTCGAGAACGGCGCCTGCCGGGCGCGGCGCGGCCGCCGCCACGCCAGCAGCCACGTCCCTGGCCATCGCCGGCGCAAGCCCGGCCAGAAACATGGCTGCAAGCAGGACAAAATGCAGGTGCCGCAGGGTGCGGCGCAGCGCGGACTGTGCCGCATGACGTGGCAGCGGGTTCATGCGGTCTACTGCCCCAGCGCTTTGGCGTCGAGGCGGTGGCTCCACAAGGTCTTGCCCTGCACGTCGTGACAGGTGATGTCGAGCACCCGCGCGTCCTTCTGACCAGAAAACCGCAAGGCGCAGTAGTTGCGTTCTTTCACCAAGGTGCCAGGTACGCGGTTGGGGTTGGCATCTCCGGGGGCAGGGCTTGAATTGAGAGGGGATGAAGTCAGCTCATACAAAGGCAAATCTTGCTTACCGTTGTAACGCGGTCGTGGGTAGGCAGTGAGTTCGCTGCAGTGGCGGTCGCCGCTAAGCAGCAGTACGCCGCGAATGCCGGTGGCCTGCAGCCAGGCGAGGAATTCGGCGCGCTCCACCGGGTACTGGTTCCAGCCCTCGTAAGCATCGTCGTCGTTGAGCATCTGTCCGCCGGCGGCGATGATCTTGTAGCGGGCCTTGGAGAACAGCAGGGCGTTTTTCAGCCAATGCATCTGGGCGTGGCCGTACATGGTCTTGCCGCGCTCGGCGGGGGAGGTGGCGTCGGCGTCGCGCCAGTAGCGGTTGTCGAGCAGGAAAAAGTCGACGTCGTAGAAGTTCACCTTGGTGAACACCCCGGGCGTCTCCGGCAGCCCGTAACTCGGGTTCGCCCAGTAGGCTTTGAACAGGCGCAGCGTATCGCCCTTGAACTCGAAGCTGCTGTCGCTGTCGTTGGCGCCGTAATCGTGATCGTCCCAGATGGCCACTTGCGGCACCGAGCGCAGAAAGGCGTCGAGCGGCGCGAAGCCGCGGGTGGCACGGTAGCGCAGCGCCATGCCCTCGGGGCTGGCGGTATCGGCCTCGCGGTAATACAGGTTGTCACCCAGCCACACCATGAGGTCGGCGTTTTCGCGCCGCATGGCGTCATAAATCTCGTAGCCACCGCCATAGGGCTTGCCCGGACGGTCGAACGGCGGGTCGTTGATGTAGGCGCACGAGCCGGTGAGCACGGTGAAGTCGGGCGCGGGCTCGCGGAACAGCCATTGTTTTTGGGTGCGCACCGTCAGGCTGCGCGCCGTGGCGGGCTGGCCGTTGACGAACGGCGTGCACAGGTAAGACACGCCGGGCGTGAGGTCGTCGAGCACGAGCTGCGCGCAGAACTGCCCGGCGGCGCTGGTCTGCACCGTGTCGGTGCGGCGGCTGGCAGCGCCACCGCCGACCGGCGCGAACTCGGCCCAGACCTCGGCAGCGCCCGGTGTCTGCAGCCAGATCAGCGCCGAGCGCATTGCCACATAGCCCTGCATCGGCCCGGCAAACAGCACGCCGGGCGGCGCCGGCTGCGCCCAGGCAGCGGGGAAGGGCCAGCCGCCCGCGGCCAACAGGGCCGCGCCGCCCAGGCTGGTGCGCAGAAAGTGGCGGCGCGCGTTGCCGCGTGCCATGCGAGGTGCGGCGCCCATCAGAACTGTGCCTCCAGGCTGAGGTAGTAGTTGCGCGGCAGGTTGGTCTTGATCAGCGGGTTGGCGGCGCTGCCAGGGAAGCTGGTGCTGTACTTGGTGGTGTAGCGCTTGTCAAACAGGTTGTTCACGTTCAGTCCTACGCTCAACTGCTGCAGCCCCAGACCGCGCACGGTGTCGCCAGCCTTCCAGGTGTAGCGCACCGAGGCATCGGCGATGGTGTGCGCGGGGATGGGCGACTTGGAGTCGGTCCAGTACGCCAGGCTGGTATGGCGCACGCCCAGGGTGGTCTTCCAGCCACCGAAGCGATAGCTGCCGCCCACGGCCAGGGTGCTGTGCGGTGCGTAGGGCATGGGCAGGTTGGCCGAGGTGAACTGGGCGTTGAGCAGGCCCAAGTTGGCGTAGGCCGACCAGTTCTTGTCGATCTGGAAGTTGTTCTGCCAGGCAATGCCTTCGTTCACCGCCTTGCCGACGTTGGCCAGCATGGTGATGGACGTGGTCGAACCCGGCAGGCTGAACGCGTAGCTCTGGATGTAGTCGTCGAAGTTGACGCGGAACACGTCGAGCCCGCCGCTCCACAGGCCGAAGTCATAGATCACGCCGGCGTCGTAGGTCGTGGCCTTTTGCGGCGCCAGGTTAGGGTTGTAAGTGCCGGTGTAGAACTGGTTGTATTGCGGCGGGTTGGTGTTGCGCGTGACGTTGGCATAGACGTTCACACCGTTTGTCACCAGATAGTTCAGGCCCAGCGACGGCATGGTGGTGGCAAAGCTGCTGCTGTACTGCCCCGCCGCACCCTTGGACTTGGCCACGGCGGCATAGTCGATGAAGTCGCGCTCGGTCTTCAGATACTTCAACCCGGCTTGCAGGGTGAGGCGCTCGGTGGGCTTCCAGGTGAGGTTGGCATAGGGCTCGTAGAGCTTGGTGGCCACAGGCTCGTTGTACACCGAGCCCAGATACTGACCGGTCGTGCTGCTGATGAACTGCTGGTTGTGCGTGGTGTCGTTTTTGTTGAACCACAGCCCGGCTTCCAGCCCCAGGCTGTCGGTCAGCGGTGTGCTCAGCTTGAAGATGTTGCCCCAGCGCCGGGTGTCGTTGATGCTGTGCGACATGAACAGACCACCCACAGGCGCCTTGACCGAGCCATACACCCCGTTGGGCTGCAGCAGGTTGTAGGTGCTGTTGGTATAGGCGCCGCCACCGAAGCCGTTGCCGCGGTAGTAATAGAGCTGGTTGGACACCGTGACCTTACCGAAAGTCGCTTCGTACTTGGCGTAGGTCACCCAGTTCTGGTAGGTGTTGAAGTTATAGGTGGGCGACAGGCCGTTGGGTTTGCCGTTGATCACCGGGGCGCCGCGGTACACGTTGCACGAGTCGCCGAAGGTGGCGAGGTCGGCCTTGCTGCAGCCGCCGTAGTAATTGAAGGTCTGGTTGTTCTGCGTGTAGAACAGCGTGAGGGCGCCGGGGCCGAGCTGGGTGACGCTCTTGAACAGGTACTGCTTCTGGTCGCTCGGCGTGTTGGCGAAGTAACCGTCGCTGTGCACCTTGTTGGCATAGAACCACAGCGCCGTGGGCGCGCCCGTGTTGGCGCCGAGCAAGCCCGAGTTGGCCAGAACGCCCATGTTGTACTTGCCGAACGAGCCGTAACCGCCCAGCAGCGACACCGAGGGCTTGGGACTGGGGTTGAGGCTGTAAGTCTCCACCGAGCCGCCGAACGCTGCCAGGCCCGGAATGGCGGCGGACGCCGCGCCGGGGAAGTAGCGCGTGCCCGCGATCAGACGGGTGGGGATGAACTCGTTGGTGTAGAAGGCGTAACTGTCGTTGTCGTTGAGCGGAATGCCGTCCAGCGTCCAGTTGATGAGGTTCTGCGCAAAGCCGTTGATGTAAACCGTGTCGCCGTTCATGCTGTCGCCGTCGCTGCTGACGATGACGTTGGGCATGTTCTGCAAGCCGCGGGTGAACGACTCGGTGGGGTCGAGTGCCTGGAACTGGCCTGGGGTGATCTCGGTCTGCGCCTGCGTGGCGTTGGGGTTGAACTGCTGGATGGTGTTGAGCTGCGACTCGGGGATGGAGGTCACGGTGCCCCCGGGAGCTTGCAGGAAGAAGCCCTTGCCCGGCTGGGCAGCAGCGCCGCCCTGGCCCTGGGCGCTGACTTCCCCGAGGTTGCTGGTCTGGGCGAAGGCGGCCGGGCTGGCGGCAAAGGCCAGGGCGATGGCGCTGGCAAGGCGGCGGGCGGTGAGGCGCGGAATGGAGGCGGTGCGGTGATGGCGGAACGTCATGGCGGAAGGAGAGCGTGAAGGTCAAAACCTTCATTCTTGGAACCGCCGATGAAACGCTGTTGAATTGTGTATGAAGATTGCGTGACGTTGCGCGGCTGTGACGTTTTGTGTCTTGCTGCGTGTGCCGCCGGATGAGCTGTGCTCAGTCGTCGCCGTCCGCCCCCGCGATCAGGCTTGCCATGGGACGATGCTGCCGCGCGGCGATGGCGCGCAGATGCTGCCGCATGGCGGCCAGCGCTGCCGGGCCTTTGCTGGCTAGCCACTCCTGTTGCAGTTGTTCGGGGCTGGAGACTTTGAGCAATGCGGTGGGGGTGTAGCGCTGCGCTGCAGGCAGGGCGTTCCACGCCAGGTCGGCCTGGTCCGGCACTTGCGCCAGCGGCAGACCGCGGAACGGCGAGTCGGCGCTGCACACACCGGGGTTGCGCTGCAGTGGCACCTCGGCTGGCAGCACCGGGGTGGGGGACAGCATGGGAGCGTCGCGCCACAGACCGCTGAGCACCTGCGCGCCGGCGTCCCACTGCGACATGGGCGGGATGTGGGCGACCGCCTCGATGGTGCGCAGCAGATCGACCTGCGACAGATGCTGCGTCACCAACTGACCGGGCTTGACCCACGGCCCTGCTGCCAAGGCGAAGGTGCGGTGGGCGTCGATGTGGTCGGCACCCGACTGCGCGTCGTCTTCGGTGAGCAGCACCAGGGTGTGCTTCCAGCTCGGCAGGGTGGACAGGGTGTGGATGACCTGGGCCGTGGCCAGGTCGCTGTTGGCCACATAGCTGTCGGGGCTGGGCAGGCAGGGGTGGCGACCCGCGGTGTGGTCGTCGGGCAGCCAGATGTAGAGCACGCGCGGCAGGTGGGTGGCGTGAGCGCGCACCCAGCGGTCAAAGATGCGGGCGCGCTCGGTGTCGAGGATCAGCCGGTCCCAGGCCGGGTAGTCCACCGCCAGATGCGTGCGCAGCGCCGGCGAGATGTCGCCGATCTTGTTGCGCGCGGCGAACTCGCCGAAGTCCTCGAAGCTGACGTGATGCGCCAGCAGATCGTTGAACAGGAACAGCCGCGCCGGATAGGTGATCCACGGATTGCTCCAGTGGCCCAGCGCCGACAAGTTTTTGTAGATGGCGTAGGGGTTGCGCGCACCGCCGACATCGGGCGCCAGCGATTGCGTCCAGCCCGAGTTGGGGGCGTAGCCCCGGTTGGAGTAGTACAGCACCCAGGTGCGCTGCAGGAAGTCGGAGTCCGAGCCCGCGGTGGTCCACTGGTGGCCTTGCGAGGTCACTTCGCCGTCGGCAAAGAAGTTGACGAACAGCGCGCCGTCGCCCGCCATGCGGTAGAGGTTGGGCAGCTCGCGCGGGCCGTACAGGTTCAGCGCAGGGTCGGCCCAGTGACCGGCGGGTGCGTACTTGCCGAGGTCTTCGTCAAATGTTTTGTTCTCGCGCAGGATGAACACCACATGATGGATGTGCTGGTGCAGCCAGGCGCTGGCCTGGGCGTTGTGCTGGGCTAGTGCGGCGCGCTGCGCGGTACCGAAGCCGTTGTCGTCCAGCGCCGTGTGCGTCCACGCCGCCGCCTGGGTTGGCAGCGCATGCAGGTCGATGCGTTGCAGCGTGCCCTGCATGCTGTTGCCCACCCATTGATGGTCGATGTTCGGGCCGCTGCCCATGCCCTTGGCGCTGACGACGAACAGGGCCTGGCCCTGCACTGCCAGCGCCGTGGGGTACCACGCGGTGGGAATGAGGGCCTGGCGCTTGCCACTGGCGAGGTCGAATACGGCGACGTCGTCATTGCCGGCATTGGCGACGAACAGCCTGCCCTGCGCTACGTCCAGCGCGTCGGGGTAGGAGCCGGGCGGCGCGCCAGGGTAGGGGCTGTCGTCGATGATGCGAACGGCCTTCAAGCTGCGGGTGTCGACGGCGACGATGCGGTCGAGGTTGGCGTCGGCCACCCACACCAGCGGCGTGCCGGGCTGCGCCGCCAGCGCCGTGGGATGCGCGCCCGCGGCAAAGCTGTGCGGGCCCAGCACCGGGCCGGTGGGCACGCTGCCCAGCACACGCCAGGCGGCGCGGTCGATCACGGTCACGCCATTGCCGCCCCAGTTGCTCACCACCAGGCGGCGGCCGTCATCGGCCAGGGTCACGGCAAAGGGGTAGCTGCCGACGTTGCGGTAGTCGGTGGCGCCGGTTTGCAGATCGATGCGCGCCAGGCTGTTGGCCAGCATGCCCGCCACATAGGCATGCCGCCCCTGCGGGCCGATGACTACGCTGTCGGGGTAGAAGTGTCGGTCCTGCTGCCAGTCGCCCGCGTATTGATACGGGTACTGATCGCGGGGGAAGGGCTGCCAGTGCAGGGCATAACGGCGCAGCAGCTGCAGCGTGCCGTCGGCCTGCGGGCGCAGCGCCAGCAGATCGTCGCTATTGCCACCGGTGGCGTAAAGCGTGCCGTCCGGCCCGGCAGCCAGACCCTGGAACAGGCTTTGGTCGGCAAGGATGGGCTCGGCGTGGGCCGCCTCGGAGCCAGCCTGCTTGCCCTGCGCCTCGTTGGCGCCGGGCGCGGCGTGCTTCTTGTCCTTGGCAAGCAGGGTGCGCAGGCCGCTCTGCGGTTGCAGCGTCTGTTCGTCGTAGCGCTGGATGCCCTGCACCTTGTTCGCCCCGCTGGTGAGCACGTTCACACGGCCCGAGTGGATGACGACCTGCGTGGGGAAATTGGGCGTCTGCACCAGTTGCCCGACCGGGGTGAGCAGGCGGCCGCTGGGTAGCTGCGCGCTCGGCGGCGTTTGCGCCGAGGCGGCGCCGCAGGCAAGGCCGAGCAGGATGATGGCAAGGAGGGAGCGATGGGTCATGGGGCAGGGCGAGAGAAGGTGGAGAGGACGCAGCGGGATGGCGTTGCATGAAAAATAATATGGTATAAACTGTTTATATTATTTGACTCAGGAGTGCAGCATGCCCAGCATCAAACCCAGCGCCACGACCGCAGCGACCGCCACAAAGCCCGCTGGCAAACCCACAGCCAAACCCCCAACCAAACCAGCGTCCAAGGTGGCAAGCCGCACCGCGCGATCTGCCAGGCCCGCACCGGCCAAAACCGTCAAGAGCGCGGCCCCGGTCAAGGCAGTCGTGAAGCCAGCCGGGAAGGTCGTCCCGGTCAAGACTCTGCCGCGCAAGACGACCGCGGCGAAGTCTGCCGCCAAACCCGCCGCGGTGCCTGCCGCCGAGGTCAAGCCGCCGAAAATCAAGTTGGTGCGCGACAGCTTCACCATTCCGCGTGCCGAATACGAGGTACTTGGCGCGCTGAAAGACCGTCTGGTCAAGCTCACCCGCCCGGCCAAAAAGAGCGAAGTGCTGCGCGCAGGCATTGCCGTGCTGGCCACGCTCAACGATGCCGCCTTGTGCGCCGCGCTCGACGCTGTGCCCGCCATCAAGACGGGGCGGCCGAAGAAGGCCAAGTAAGCGCGGCATGGGTTGCGCCGGTGCCCGGCTTGGAGATGGTCTGGGCACGGTGCGATCCTTCATCGATCGAGCGTGCTGCAAACAAGCGCGCCGTATCGCGGGCAGGCTCAGGCTGTGCCGCGCTTGTGGCGCAGCACCGTTGCAAGGACAAAAGTAACTCGGCGGCAAGCAGCATGGGTGGGATGGCCGTTACCACATCGCCCTGCAGACCGACGTCCAGGCCAAGGCCGAGACCGGCTGCGGCAATCAGCAACACGATGGCAATGCACGCCTTCGGACCGTTGAGCGACAGGCTGCCGGCCAGGCAGACTTCATAGTCGCGCCGCGTCAGCCGTTCGATAACGCCCGGGCAGTCTTTGATCAGTTGATTGCGGCGCCATCGCAGTGCGAAATAGCCGAGGATGACCAAGCACAGAATCACCAGTCCTGCAGCCTTGGTCTCCCGCTGCGCCATGGAGATAGGCAATACACCGGGGGCGAGCCACAGTGCGTAGCCCAGCAGTATCAACACAAGCAGAATCCGAAGACCTGCGCCCAGCATGCGTCGCAGCGCGGCCTCCTGGGCAGCGTCGCGCAACTGCACCCCAGCGCCGCGCCAGACCTGCGAGTAGAACACCCGACGGCCATTGGGCGGGGTGCGGAACAGACAATCGATCGATCGTTGCAGACGCATGACGGCTTCATTCCCTGGATGTGTGTCTGACTGCTGGCCGGTACGGCGCTCAGGCCGCCTGCCAGAAGGCAGCGGCAATCAGCGCCGCAACCAGCACCCAGCCGCTGGCCGCGGGCAGCCACTGCCCCACGGCCCAGGCCAAGGCCACGGCGACGGCCACCGAGGCCACGTTGCGGGCGTCGCCGAAGACGAGTTGAACCACCTTTTTCATGCGCGGGCTCCTTGCGTGGCGGCGGATTGCGGCAGGCGCAGCTTGATGGCGGACAAGCGGCCCGCGACGATGTACACGGCGAACAGGATCAGCAGCGTGGCGTCGCCCAAGGGCCAGACTTTGGCTTCGTCCAGCAGGCCGCCCAGGCTCCAGAAGCTGCCGAAGGACAGCAGCGCGCAGGCGACGATGAACTTGAGGGTGTTTTCGGGCACGCGGGTCAGCGGCGCGCGCAGCACCAGGCCCACGGCGATGACGGCGAGCAGGGCCGCCACGGCGCTGCCTGCGGCTTGGCCGTAGCTGATGGAGCGGCCCAGCGCCACCACCAGCAGCCAGACTTCAAGCCCTTCGAGCAACACGCCCTTGAAGGCCACGGCCCAGGCGACGCGGGCTTCGGCGTGGTCGATCTTTTCGCGGGTCTCGGCAAATTCCTTGGCTTCGTCGTGCAGTTTGGTGCGCCCGGCATAGCGGCGAATGGCCTTGACGTACCAGCGCAGGCCAAACAGCAGCAGGAACAGGCCGATGGCGGCGCGGATCAGGTCGATGTCGGCCTGCACCACGTTCAGCGCGCTGCCGGTGACGACGATGAGCGCGGCCACCACCGCCAGCGCGGCAGCGGCGGCGCCCGCTGCGCGCGCCCAGCCGATACTCAGCGCCACGGCGAGCACGATGGTGAAGGCTTCGACCCATTCAACGGACGAAGCCAGAAAGATGGCGGTCATGCCGCCCCATTGGGTTGCATTCATACAGCGTGTTCCTTTGTGGTTTTTGTCTGTGCAGCAGGGAAAAGCAGGGCTTGCGCCGTGCCGATGCGCAGGGGCATGGTGCTGCCCGCTGCGGGGGCCGCGTCGTCTGCCACGGGCAGGCGCAGCGGCACGCCGTGCAGGTCCAGGCGCAATTCGGCGTGTTCGCCCACGGTGATGCGGCCGAGCACGCGGGCCTGTGCCGTCCAGTGTGGTGCGCTGGAGTCTGCGGGGCGGGGCGGTTCCGCCAGCACGCTGGCATGTGGCAGATGCAGCGCGCTGGCGCGCAAGTAGAGCTGATGCCTGCCCTCCGCTTGTGCGGCCACATGCGGCGGCGCGGCGGTGTCGCCCCACGGCGCGTGCAGACGCCCCGCGCGCAGGGTCACCGGCCAGGGGCCATAGGCGCCGGTGAAGCGGGCGACGAAGTCGGTGGCGGGGTGGCGCAGCAGCTCGCGCGGGGTGCAGAGCTGCAGCAGCCGGCCCTGGTGCATCACGCCCACGCGGTCGCCCAGAGCCAGGGCTTCGCGGTGGTCGTGGGTGATGTAGAGGGCGCTGATGCCGTGGGCACGCACCACGGCACCGATGCGCTCGCGCAGGTCTTCGCGCAGCCCGGCGTCGAGGTTGGACAGCGGCTCGTCGCACAGCAGCAGCCGGGGCTTGACGGCCAGTGCCCGCGCCAGCGCCACGCGCTGCTGCTGCCCGCCCGACAGCTCGTGCGGGTGGCGCTCGGCCAGATCGGCCAGCCCCACTTCGGCCAGCATGGCCAGCGCCTGGGTGCGCGCCGCCGCGCGCCCCAGGCGGTGCAGCGGCAGGGCGACGTTGTCGAGCGCGCTCAGGTGCGGCCACAGCGCGTAGTCCTGAAACACCATGCCGAGCTGCCGCCGCTCGGGCGGCAGGAAGGGGACACCGGCGGCGTCCACCACCGTCTGCCCCAGGCGCATGCTGCCGCCGTCCAGCCGCTCCAGCCCGGCCACCAGGCGCAACAGTGTGGTCTTGCCCGAGCCCGAGGGGCCGAGCAGGCAGAGGATTTCGCCTTGCTGCAACTGCAGGCTGACGGCGTGCAGCGCGGTGGTGCTGCCAAAGCGCTTGTGCGCGGCGTCGATGTGGAGCAGGGTCATGGCGATGGGTTCAATGTTGACCGATCTGGCGCCAGGCCAGGGGAGTGAAGCGCGCGTAAACCCAGCGCGCCAGCAGGGCAAACGCCAGCAGCACGGCCATGCCCAGCACCTGCAGCCGCGCCTGCTGATGGAGCTGGAAGCCTCCGGCGTACTGCAGCAACGCCACCGCCAGAGGCGGATGGCCCGCGGGGTAGAGCAGCTCGGAGGCCGGCAGCTCGAAAGCGATCGACAGCACCGCCAGCAGCCAGGAGTAAAAAAGCGCGCCCGACAGCAGCGGCAGATGCACATGGCGCAGGGTCTGCAGCCGTGACAGGCCATGCACCCGCGCCGCGTCGGCCAGCGAGCGGTGCAGTTGCGCCACCGGCCCCATCAGCACGCGGCTGGTGGCGGGCACGGCCAGCGCCACATACGCCATGCCCAGCAGCAGACTGCCGCCGTACAGCGGCGCGTAGGGCTGGGTGTAGGCCTGCAGATAGGCAGCGGCCAGCACGATGAGCGGCAGCGCCATCATCGCCAGCAGCGCCACGTCGAGCAGGCGGCCCACCCGGCCCGGGCGGGCGATGAGCCACGCCACGGGCAGGGCGATGCAGACGGTGATGGAGGCTGCAACCAGCGCCTGTTGCAGCGAATAGCCGATGGCCGCGAGCAGCGGCGGCAGCGCAGCGCCGATCTGCGCCCACCCGGCGCGCGGCCAGGCCACGCCCAGCGCGGCCAAGGTCGGCAGGCCTAGGGCGAAGGCGCCCAGCGCGATCAGCACCGCACCCTGCACGAGCTGCTGGCCGCGTCCCAAGCGCACCCGCGCCGCCGGGCGATGCTTGCCGCCCAGGGTCTGCGACTGACTGGCGCGCTGCCCCACGCGGTGCTGCAGAATGAGCGCGGGCGCCACCAGGCCGAGCAGCAGCCACGAGGTGGCGGCGGCCAGCGGGAAGTTCAGCGGCATACCGTTGACCGCCTGATAGATGGCGTAAGTGCCCATGGTGAAGCCGCTGCTGGCGCCCAGCGTGGCCACCACGGCGAAGTTGCGCAGCGACTCGGCGTAGGCGATGGCAAAGCCCGCCGCCAGCGCGGGCAGCAGCGCAGCCAGCGCCAGCCGCAGCCGCCACAGCCTGGACAGGCCATGCACCCGCGCCGCCTCCTGCTGCGCCGCGCTGGTGTGGCGCAGGCTGCCCTGCGCCACCAGGAATACATACGGCACGACCTTGAGCACCAGGGTGAGGACGATGCCCACCGGGCCGAGCAGCAGTTGCGCCGCGTGCAGCGCCGCGGGCCAGGCGGCCAGCGGGCCGATGGGTGCGGCCAGCAGCATCCAGCCCGAGGCGAGGAAAAAGTCGGGGAAGATCAGCAGCAGCCACACCCCGGCCTCGATGCCGCCGCGTCCGCGCAGAGTGGTGCGCTCGCGCAGCCACGCCAGCCACAGGCCCAGCGGCAAGGCCAGCAAGCCCACGGCCAGCGCCACCCACAGCGAGTTGAACAGGGCGTACAGTTCGTAGCCCTGCAGGGCATGATGCAGCGGCGCGAGGGTGGCCCGTAGATCGCCTTGCAGCACTTGTGGAAAGAGGGCCGAGAGCAGAAAACCCAGCAGCGGATAGGCCCACAGCGCGACGAACACGGCCGCGGCGAGCAGCAGGCCGAGGCGCAAGGCCCAGCGTCGCAGACTGCGACCTCCCCACCCCAGCCCTCCCCACGAGTGGGGAGGGAGCCATTCTTGGTGTGCTGCCACGGTGACTCCTCCCCCACTCGTGGGGGAGGCCGGAAGGGGGAGACTGGGCGTAGGCATGTCCGGCACCAACCCTTCACCGCGCAATATGCGCAGTGAACCAGTCGATCACCTGCGGTTCCTTCGGCCCCCACACCGCGGGGGCGAGCACCAGTGGCTGCACCGTGCCGAGTTGCTTGAGACTGGGCAACGCCGCAGTGCCGTCGAGCAAGGGCAGATAGTTGGAGTCGGCGTTGGTGTCGCCCTGCTGCATCGCGGCCTGCCCGGCGGGGGACAGCACCCATTGCACGAAGCGCCGGGCCTGCTGCTGCATGGGGCCCGTCACCTGTTTGCCGATGGCCAGATCGGACGGCAGCACCGTGGACGGCGCCGGAGCGGCGATGCGCAGCGCGGGCATCTCGTGCAGGAAGCCGATGGCCGCCGAGCTTTGCACCACGGCGGCGTCGATCTGGCCGTATTGCAAGGCCCGCAGCGTGACGCTGTTGGTCGGGAACACCTTGAGGCCGTTGGCCTTGAGACGCTCGAAATACGCCTGGCCCGCGCTGTTGCCCAGGTGCTGCAGCAGACCGGCGACCAGCGGATAGGTGGGGCCGGAGATGGCCGGGTTGTCCATGCCCACTTTGCCGCGCAACGCGGGCTTGGTCAGATCGTCCCAGGTTGTAGGCCAGTCGGCCTGCGCGATGGCCTTGGGGTTGTAGAGAATGACTCCGGCGTAGGTCACGCCCACCGGATGCCAGCAATGATCGGCAGGCACGAGTTGCTGGCCCAGCGCGGTGTAGCGCACCGCGGGTGCCCAGCCGCATTGCAGCAGGCCTTGGCTGGCGAAGGTCTGCATGGCCTGGTTGCCGTCGAGCCAGAGCACGTCCCATTGCGGGTTGCGGCTCTCGGCCTGCACCCGCGCCAGCAGCGGGCCGGTGCTGAGGTGAATGAGGTTGACTGGGATGCCGGTGGCCTTGGTGAAGGCTTGCGCCACATACTGGTCGTAGCCCATGGCGCCATAGACGGTGAGGGTGGCGGCGTGCGCGGTACTGAGTGCGGCGCAGCACAGCGCGGCACCGGCAAGGCGGCGTGGAAGGCGCTGCAGGAAGGAAGAGAAGGACAGAAGCATCAGGAATCGCTCAGGTGAAACCGCACCCAGATGGTGAAGTCCATGGACTTGCCTTGCAGTTCCTTGGGGGTGGCGGGGTAGGGGGCGTTGCGCACGGCGTCGAGCGCGGCGTGGTCGAGCAGATCGGCGCCGCTGGTGGTCACCACGCGCACTTGGCTGACCGTGCCGTCGCGAAAGACGAAGGCCACCAGGGTCTTGCCGGTGAGTTGCATCATCTTCGCCGCTTGGGGGTAGCGCACGGCGGCCTGGATGGCGCTGCGCAGCTCGGCTTCAAACGTGGCCTTGATCGAGGCCACGTCAGGCGCCGCCGGTGCGGGCGGCGGCGGGGGAGCAGGCGGTGTCGGTGCAGCCACCGGCATGGCCGGCTTGGTGTCGGGCGCGGGGGCGGGGGGCGCCTGCACCTTGGGCGTGGGTTCCGGGGCTGGCTGCGGCGGCGGTGGCTGCACCGGCTTGGGCAGCTCTTTGTGGACGATGGGCTTGGGCTGCGGCTTGACCACCGGCTTGGGCACGGGTTTGGGTTCGGGCGGCTTGGGTGTGGGCGGCGCCACGGTCTTGGGCGCGGATTTGGGGGCTTCGAGCACGATCTGCATGGGCTGGGGCGGGGGCGGCGGCGCGGGCCGACTGGCCCACCAGGCCACGGCGCCCAGCAGACCGGCTTCGAGCAGCAGCGCGGCCAACGCGGCGAACGGCCAGCGCTTGCCGTCGTTGTCCTCCTGCCAGGGGGCAGGGGTGTGGTGCAGCACGGCGCTCATGATCCGCTGCCGGTGGCGGCTTGCGCGGCCAGACCGATCTTGGTGACCCCGGCGACGCGGCAGGCGTCCATGACGGTCATGAGTTGCTGCAGTGACACGTCCTGCTCGCCTGCAATCGTCACCTGCAGCGCATCGGTATTGGGCTTGCTCTTGAGCACGGCGGTGAGCTGCTGCGGCGACAGCACCTTGTTGTCGAAGTGAATGGCGCCGGTCTTGTCCACCCCCAGGGTGATCTGCGGCTTGGGCATGCTCTGCGCCGTGCTGCTGGTGGGCAGGCGCGAGGTGATGCCGGCGTCGGGAATCATGTGCAGCGTGACCATGATGAAAAACACCAGCAGGAAAAACATGATGTCGATCATCGGAATGATCTCGATGCGGGCTTTCTTGGCTTCGAAATACTTCATGGGCGGTTCAACAAAAAGGCCGCGGCAAGGCTGCCGCAGCACAAGCGTGCGAACTCCAGCGCACGCGACCTGGAGAAAGTCGGCAAACGGCTTCAGGCCATCTTCTGTTGCAGCACCGCGGTCGGTTGCGCCGCAGGGCGCACTGCGTGCCCGCCCTGCGCCACCACCACCGGGCGCACGCCACCTTCGCGGTAATGCGGGTACATGCGGTTGGAAAGCATGAGCTTGATGCGCTCCAACTGGTGCATCACCAGGCGCACGCGCTGGTTCAGCGCGTTGAACGCCACCAGACCGAGCACGGCGATGAACAGGCCCGCCGCCGTGGCCAGCAGCGCCTCGCCCACGCCGCCGGTTACCGCCTGCGTCGCCGCGCCGGGGTTGGACAGCGCCGAGAAGGTGTTGAACATGCCGATGATGGTGCCCAGCAGGCCCAGCAGCGGTGCCAGGGTGACGATGGTGTCGAGCATCCACAGCCCGCGGTCGATGCGCGGGGCCTGGTCCATCACGGCTTCTTCCATGCGATCGCTGAAGTGCTCCAGCGGGTCGGCCAGATCATGCTGCAGCGCCACGGCCACCACCTGCGCGGCGGGCGAGGCGGCATCGTCCTCGACCTTGGCCTTGAGCTGCTTCACGTCCACATGGCTGTGGCTCTTGAGTTCGCGGATCCAGCGCTTGGCCGAGGCCAGCATGCGCGAAATCGCCCAGAATCGCTCCAGGCTGACGGCCAGCGCCACGAACAGCAGCAGCGCCATGATGTAGAGAATTCCCCCCGAGTTCTGGGCCAGGTGGGCGAGGGTGTCGAACGACATGATTGCACTCCAGGTTGAACAGAAAACCGCTGACCTTAGCCGGGGTTCGTGACAGCGTGACGAACCCCGGCCTAGGCCGCGCTTTACTGGAAGGGCACGGAGAAGTTCACCATCACGCTACGTCCCGCGTTGGTGTAGAACAACGGAATGCCGTTGCCCGTGCTGCCGGCATAGCTGTTGATCTTGGTGTTGTTGAACAGGTTGAACACCTGCACACCCACCTTGGTGCCATGCGGCAGCAAGCCCGCGTCTTCGATGGTGTAGTTCAGCGCGGCGTTGACCACGGTGGACGACGGGATCAGATAGACCGGGGTGTTGTTGTTCTTGGTGTCGATGGCGCCGTAGTTGCTGCCGATGTACTTGCCGATCAGCGAGGCGTACCACGGGCCGTGGTTGAAGATCAGCCCCAGCGCTGCGGTCTTGTCGGGAACCCGCGCCAGTTGCAGGCCGTTGGCGGTCTGGCGGGCGCGGTTGTAGGAGGCGTTACCGTACACGCTGAAACCGCCGCCCAGGGCGTAGGTGGCCTCGCCCTCGACACCGCGGTACTTGGTTCCGCCGATGTTGGTGAAGAACGTGTTGCTACCGACCTTGACCTGCTGCACCTGGTTGGTGAAGTCGATGGCGTACACGTCGCCCGACAGGGTCAGACGTTGGCTGCGCCAAGTCGTACCGAGCTGATAGTTGGTGGTCTGCTGCGGCTGCACCCCGGCCGCGCCCTGCGACGGATTGGGGATGTAGTAGAGGTTCTCGTTGGGCGCCAGATAGCCCTTGGACGCCTGCGCATAGGCGCTCCAGTTGGGGGCGATGGCGTAGTGCAGTTCCAGCGCGGGAAGCACTTTGCTCCACGTCTGGGAGTAGTCCAGCGGCACCTTGCTCTTTTGCTCGATGGGGGCGTTGTCGTGGCGCTGGAACCAGGCGTACTTCAGGCCGCCGCGCAGTTGCAGTTGGCTGGTCACGTTCCAGTCGTACTGCACATACGGCTGCGCCACGGTGAGGGTGCCGTTGATCAGGCGGTCGATGGCCTTGCTATAGCCATTGGGATAGACGCTGCCGGGCTTGACGTTGAAGGCGTCGTTGTTGGAGAAGTCGATCTCGGCCTGGTAGCGGTGGTAGGTCTGGTAGTTGGCCCATACGCCGTAGTGCAGTTCACCCGGGCCGAGCGTCTGCTTGAGGCGTAGCAAGTCGCCCCAGTTGCGGTAGTTCAGGTACATCTGCTGGCCCGGGATGTTGTTGGCCCCATACACCGTGCCGTTGGGCGTGTCGTAGCCCTTGGGGAAGGTGCCGTCGGGGTTCAGGCAGTTGACCTGGCCATAGTTGCAGCCGCCGCCGTTGGGGTCCAGGCCGTTCCAGCCCGCGTGGTAGTAGGCGTAGGTGTAGAGCTTGTTGTCGATCTGCACATTGCCGATGCTCGACTTCAGCCCGAGGTACTCAAAGTCGGTCTGGAAGTCATCGTAGTTGTAGCCGGTGTAGGCCTGGCTTTGCGGGTTGTTGCTCAGACCGTAGTTGGGGCCGAATTGTTGAATCTGCCCTGGCAGGCTGCTGGTGTAGGGCGGCTTGCCGGTGGGGGCGACGTAGGGCGACGAGGTGGCGCCGACGATGGCCGCATTGCTGCCACTGTTGCGGTTGAACATGGACACGAAAGTCAGCAGGGTGTTGTCGCCCACCGGCTTTTCGAGCTTGAAGAACAGGTTTTTGCGGTCGAGGTTGGCGCCGCTGAGGTAGCCGTCGCTCTTGAGCTGGCGATAGTCGAGGTAGGCGCGGGCGTCGCCATAGTTTTTCATCACCCCGGTGTTGAACGCCGCGCCCAGCAGGGTGGTGTTGAAGCTGCCAAAGCTGCCATACAGCCGGGTTGAAGCCTTGTTTGAGGGCTCGATGGTGTCAAGCGCGATGGTGCCGCCGAAGGTGGCGTAGCCCACGGTCGAGGCGTTGCCTGGGCCGCGGTCGACGGTGATCGAGCCGATGTCCTGTGGCATGAAGTATTCGGCCGAGTGATGGGTGAAGTCGTTGGCGTCGCCCACCGGGATGCCGTCCCAGGTCAGGTTGTACTGACCATCGGTGAAGCCGCGGATGCTCAGGCCCTTGCTGTTGCCCAGACCGGGGCCGTTGGGCTCGATGTCCACCACGCTGGGGGCGATGGACACGATGTCGCTGTAATTCGCGGCCTGCGATTGGGTGTTGTCGATGGTGTGTTTGTTAATGATGGACTGCGGCTGCGCGGCCTTGAGCGAGCCCTGCGTGGGCGCCTGATAGGGTGCGCTGTCCTGTTTGGCTTTTTCGCGCTCGGCGGCGGATTGGCCGTTGTCTCCCTGGCTTCCCGCCTGCACCGTGCCGAGGTTTTCCGCGGTGGTCTGGGCGTGGGCGGTGGCGAAGGGCAGCACCAGCAGGGCGGCCAGAATGGCTTGGGTCAGGCGCGTCGGTTGGAAAGTCGCGTGGTGGGGCATGGGGCTTGCTTCCGGGAGAGGGTGGGTTGACGGAAAGTCTCATTCCATGCCGCCGACATGATCCCTGGGTTGCAAGAACCTGTCCGAATCCTGTCCGCGTCCATCAAAGTTGTAAACAGATGTTGACATAACGAATGCGATTCATTTCATTTGTCGTTTGTCCGCTGGCGCCCGATGGGCGCCCCTCAGCGCGACCAGTGCTGGCTATGGCTGCAGCGCCCAGCGGTAGCCGGCGCCGTGAACCGTCTGCACCTGATGGTGCAGATCGTGCGGCCGCAGCGCGCGGCGCAGTCGCGCCACGGCGGTGTGCACAGTGTCGGCACGGGCGCGGGCTGGAATGTCCATGGCCAGCCGCAGCGCCTGCGCACTCAGCACTTCGCCCGGCCGCGCGCCCAGCGACCACAGCAGATGAAATTGCTGCTCGGATAGGGGATACGGCTGCGCCTGGATGCGCAGACAGCGGGCGTGGGCGTCGAGTTCGAGCTTGGGTCCCAAGCGCAGGTTGCCCCCGGGCTGCGGTGCGATACGGGTTCGCAGCCGGGCCAGTTGTGCGCGAATGAGCGCGTGCGAACTGTCCAGCGGCAGTAGCGCGTCGGCACCGGCCTGCAGCGCCGTCATGGCCGCGGGCGAGGCACAGTCGGGGAGAAAGGCGATGACCCCGGCAATCCAGCCGCCGGTGCGCTGCCGCAGGCGCATGAGCCAGTTGCTCAGCTCGCGCGCATCTTCGCCGCTGGCGGCGAGCACCGCCCAGGCATCCCCCTCTTGCATGCGGCGCAGCGCTTCTTCGGGATCGACCGCCTGGCTGTTGGCGTCCTGACAGGCGGCGGGCGACGATGCAAAGCGCACGGACAGGACGGAGTGCTTGATCGGGGCGTTCACGGCAGGCGCAAAGTGGTGGGATGGGCAGCGCCGCAGTCTGCGCGCGTGCGATGACAGAACCGTGACGGCAGGCGCGGCTACCATGCGGCGCGATGCAAAGCACAACCCAAGCTAATCTCTATGCCCTCGGCGCCATCGCCCTGTGGGCCTCGCTGGCCAGCCTCGGGGTTGCGTTGGCGCACGTGCCGCCGTTTTTGCTCACCGGGCTGGCGCTCATCGCCGGCAGCATGCTGACTTGGCGGCACTGGCAGCAGTGGCGGGTTTCCCCTGCGGCGCTGGCGCTCGGCGTTTACGGCCTGTTCGGTTTTCACTTTTTGCTGTTCGTCGCGCTGCGTTCGGCGCCGCCGGTGCAGGCCAACTTGGTGAACTACCTCTGGCCGTTGTTCATCGTGGTGCTGGCGCCGCTGTTGCTTGCCGGGCTGCGCTTGCGAACGGTGCATGTGGTGGCTGCCGTCTTGGGTTTTTGCGGTGCTGCGCTGGCGATCGTGGGCGGGCGCACGCTCAGCACGGCATGGGCCTGGGGCTATGTGCCCGCATTCGGTTCGGCGTTGGTGTGGGCGACGTTTTCGCTGGGTAGCCGCCGCTTGGCGCAGACCGGCCAGGGGTTCCCGACGGCTGCGCTGGGGTTGTTCGGTCTGGTGTCGGGCCTGCTCGCGCTGGTGTGCCATGCTGCGCTGGAACCGGCGGTGCGGTTGAGTGCGCGCGAGCTGTTGCTGATCGCCGTCTTGGGGCTGGGGCCTTTGGGTGGCGCGTTTTTGCTGTGGGATAAGGCGCTCAAGCTGGGCGATCCGCGCACCATCGGGGTGTTGAGCTACCTGACGCCGCTGGCATCGACGTTGTTGCTCGTGCTGGTGACCGGCCGGGCGCTGACGCCGTGGATCGGCCTGGCGGCGCTATTGATCATCGGCGCGGCGTTGCTGGCCATGCGCGCCGACCGCGCTGCCGCCTAGATGGTTGCGTCAAGCAATGCTTGCACCGCAGCGCAGACGGGCTCGACCTCGGGGCTGACACCGTAGCCGCCCAGGGTGCGGGCAAGGGCCGGGGACGTCGGCGTGAAGAGCTCCGCGCCGGTGGCGACGAACAGCCCGACGACAGGGCGGCGCAATGCTGCGGCCATGTGGGTGAAGCCGGTATCGACGCCGATGAGCAGACGGCAGCCGGCGATGACGGCGAGCATGTCGGTGAGGCTGCGGCGATCGAGGATTTCGCTGCTGCCGGCGGGCAGATCGCGCACGATGGCCAGCGCGCGGGCGTGCTCGGCGGCATTGCCCCAAGTGAGCTGCAAGCGCAGGCCGCGCTGCGTCAGCCAGCGCGCCAGATGCTGCCAACGGTCGAGCGGCCAGAGTTTTTCGGGTTTGGATGCGCCGTGAGCCAGAAACACTGTCGGTTCTGCGCTGCCGTCTGGCGGAATAGAAAAACGCTGATCGATGGCGTAGTCCACGGCGCGGGCCGGGTTGGTATCGAGCACGGCTTGGGCGAACACACGGCGGCCTTCGGTGCCGTGCACGCCGGGCGGGCGGGCAAAATGCAGGGTGTAGGCGCGCGCGGCCAGCGGTTCGCCGCCGCAGTCCTGGGCGCGGTAGCCCACACGCAGACGGCTGCGCGCCAGCCGTGAGATGATCGCGCTTTTGAGCACGCTGTGCGGGTCCCACACCAAGTCATACCGTTCTGCACGCAATTCGCGCAGCATCGCCAGCAGGCCCTGCAGCGCGCGCGGGCTGCGCTGTTGCTGCACGGTCTTCAGTGGCAGGGCGAACACCCGGCGTACGGCCGGATGCAGGCGGGGTATTTCGGCAAAGCGCGCATCGACGACCCAGTCGATGGCGATGCCTGGCCAGCGCGCGGCGATGTCGGATACCGCCGGCAGGGTCTGCAGCTGATCGCCCATGGCTGAAATCTGCACCAGCAGGACGCGGCCAGGGGCTGCAGGCAGGCCGTCTTGACCCCAGCGCAGTGGCAGACGCAGCGCGGTCATGCGGCGGGCAGCAACGCCTTGCCGAGCAGGTCTTCCAGCAGTTTGAGCGGCGCGGTGTGCGGGTAGAGTTGGTGCCTCGGTTCGAGGTAGAAGGTTTGCTCCATCATGTACTGCCCGCCCATGACGGCGTGCAGCACCTGGTCGGAAAACACCACCCAGGTGGTACCGGGGGCGAAATCGACGTCGCGCTGCGGCGCCGTGCGCTGGTAGGCCAGGTCGGCCTTCATTTTGTCGTGCAGCTGCAGCATGTAATGGTCGTACGCGCTGCGCTGCGATTTGGTGATGCGCAAGGCGCGCAGCACCGCGGCGGAGCCGGGAACGGGAGGCGTCAGCCGGGGGGCGAAGCGCTGCAAAAATTCGGGGAATGGCTCGCCGACCCGCCACTGCCGCGGCCGGCCTACGGGGTTGATGTTGGTGAACACCCGCAGCAGGCGCACACCGTGCACCGGGTTGGAGGGAAAGGCATCGACGTGCAGCCGCGTGTCGTCTTTGCGCCAGCTGCTCTGCCGGCCCTCGACTTGCATCGGGCGGTAGGACGCCTTGGCCGCGCGCAGCCTGCCGCGGTAATGCGGAAACAGCCGTTCGACCAGGGTCTGCGCTTGGTGCGCAAAGCGTGTGATCATGTCGCGCAGTTCGTTTCGATCTTGCACGCTGCCTGCGGCGCCACGAAGACTGCCGTCGTCACGCAGGCTGATGTTCTTGGCCTTGCCGTCGCTGATCTGTGGGGTGAGAAAGCGCTGCTCGCGCTCGGTCAAAACGAAGGCCAGGTGTGGAAAGCACAGCACATGCCCGGCTTCGAGCAGGTGTTCGACAGCCGTGGTCGGCGCCCGTTCGCCGGGCGAGGCGTCCCAGGCGGTATCGGGAAAGATGCGGACGATGTCGTCGAGTGCGGCCATATTGCCTCCCAAAAATTCGCGTGGCGTGGGCCTTCAGTGCGTGTCGGCCTTGACGCCGGAAAGCCGGTCCATCAACGCGAACATCACGCCGGAAAACACCAGCACGACGTGAATGATGATCGCCCAGAGCATGTCGTCGCGGTTGGCGACGCGCACATTGACGAAGTATTTGAGTAGTTCGATGGCGGAAATGGCGACGATGGAACCGATGAGCTTGAGCTTCAGGTCGGAGAAGGTGACGTGCCCCATCCAGCCCGGGCGGTCTTCGTGCTCGGCGGTGTCGATTTTGGACACGAAGTTTTCGTACCCGGCAAAAATGATGATCAGCAGCAAATTGGCCACGAGCGCAATGTCCACCAGCGACAAAATGGCGAGCATCGCCTCGCCACCGCTGCCGGAGAACACCACTGAGACCGCGCTGATGAAGGTTTTGACGAATTTCACCAGCAACAGCACGATGCCCAGCACCAGACCGAGGTAGAACGGAGCGAGCAGCCAGCGGCTGCTGAAAATGAGCGTTTCAAGACCGTGTTCGAGGCGTTTCATGCGGTGATCCAAAGGGGGCGGGTCAGCGCACCCGCATCCCCGGTTTCGCCCCGGGGTGCGGTTCGAGGAGGTACAAGCCCGGTTCGGTCTGCTCGTCCGCACTGCTGGCGGCCAGCACCATGCCTTCGCTGTGACCGAACTTCATTTTGCGCGGCGCCAGATTGGCCACCATCACGGTGAGTTTGCCAACGAGGTCCTGCGGCCGATAAGCGCTGGCGATGCCGGAAAACACATTGCGCAGCCGGGGTGTGCCCTCGGCGGTGGTTTCTCCCACGTCCAGTATCAGGCGCAACAGTTTGGTGGAACCGGCCACAGCCTCGGCATGCGCGATGCGGGCAATGCGCAGGTCGATTTTGGCGAAGTCGTCGATGCTGATGAAGTCTTCGGAGGTGGCGGCTACGGCTGTGGTGCTGGTCATGGGTGGGGCGTCGGCGGCTGGGGCTGCCGTGTCGGGTTCGAATAGTTTGTCGAGCTGTTTGGGGTCGATACGCTGCATCAGGTGGCGATACGGCGCGATGCGCTGCGGCAGCTCGGTGGCGTCGCTCCAGACGAAATCGCGCTGCAGACCGAACAACTCGCGCGCCACGCGCGCGGTGAGCGCTGGCAGCACCGGGCTGAGCATCACCGACAGCAGCCAGAAACCGGCCAAAGCGCGCGAGCAGACGTCCTGCAGTTCGGCGCGGCGGGCGTCGTCTTTGGCCAGCACCCAGGGCTGTGCGGCGTCGAACGCGGTGTTGATGCGGTCGGCAGACGCCATGATTTCACGCAGTGCACGGGCGTATTCGCGGCCTTCGTAGGCTGCCGACACATCGTCGGCCAGTGCGCGCGCGGCATCGCGCAGATCGGCAGTGGGTTCGGTGTAGCCCAGCGCGCCGTCGAAAAACTGGCTGATGAATTTGGCCGCCCGGCTGGCGATGTTGACGTATTTGCCGATGAGGTCGGCGTTGACCCGGGCGACGAAGTCCTCCGGGGTGAAGTCCACGTCCTCGACTCGGGCGGTCAGCTTGGCGGCGAGGTAGTAACGCAGCCATTCCGGGTTCAAGCCGAGGTCGAGGTATTTCAGCGGGGAAATGCCGGTGCCTCGGCTTTTGCTCATTTTCTCGCCGCCGACGGTGACGAAGCCGTGGACGTTGATCTGGCTGGGCGTTTTGCGCCCGGAAAAATGCAGTGTGGCCGGCCAGAACAAGGTGTGGAAATAGACGATGTCCTTGCCGATGAAATGCACCTGCTCGACCGCCGGGTCGGCGACGAATTCGTCGAAAGTCTGCGCGGTGCGTGACGGCGGGTGCCAGTGCTGCGCCGCCTGGCCTTTGTCGAAATGGTTTTTCAGGCTGGCGAGGTAGCCGATGGGCGCGTCGAGCCAAACGTAGAAATATTTGCCGGGAGCGTCGGGAATTTCGATGCCGAAGTATGGCGCGTCGCGCGAAATGTCCCAATCGGCCAGGCCGCCGGTGCCGCCGCCGTCGGCCGTCAGCCACTCCCGCACTTTGTTGAGCACTTCGGTTTGCAGCCGGGGCTCGCCACGGGCGTTGACCCCGGCAGTCCACTCGCGCAGGAACTGCGCGCAACGCGGCGAAGACAGCTGAAAGAAATAGTGCTCGCTTTTGCGCAACTCGGGGGTGGCCCCGGACAGCGCCGAATACGGATGTTTGAGCTCGGTGGGGGAATACACCGCGCCGCAGACTTCGCAGGCGTCGCCGTACTGGTCGGCGGCGCCGCATTTCGGGCATTGGCCTTTGATGTAGCGGTCGGGCAGGAACATGCCCTTGACCGGGTCGAAAAACTGCTCGATGTCGCGCACCGCGATCAAGCCGTTTTTGCGCAGCGCACGATAAATGTCCTGCGCGAGCTGGTGATTCTCCGGGCCGTCGGTGTTGTGCCAGTTGTCGAAGCGGATGTAAAAGCCGTCGAGGTATTGCTTGCGTCCAGCGGCGATGTCGGCGACGAACTGCTGCGGCGTCTTGCCCGCCTTTTCCGCGGCGATCATGATCGGTGCGCCATGCGCGTCGTCGGCGCCGACGAAATGCACCTCGTTGCCCTGCATCCGTTGGAACCGCACCCAGATGTCGGCCTGGATATATTCCATGATGTGGCCGATGTGGAACGGGCCGTTGGCGTAAGGCAGGGCGGTGGTGACGAACAGGCGGCGCTTGGGAGTCATGGTCTGTGCGGAGACGAGAGGCCAGGCCGCTGCGGCTGACTGTGCGGCTGCGGCGAGGCAAACCATCATTTTAGGTGGCCGCAGGAAAAAGGATCTGCCGCGACAGCCGGGCGACGGCGCGGGCCTCGGCCTCGATCTCCTGCAGCCGGCGCTCTGTTGCGGGATCGGCTGCACTCTGGCTGGCGGGAGTGACGCAGGCAGCGGCGGTCTGTGGTGACAGGCAGGTCTGCAGCACGTCCAGGCAGCGGCGCAGCCGTTGCTGTTGCGCTTGGTCTGGTGGGCGGTCGCCGTGCTGCGCGCGCAGCACGCGCAGCGTCGCCAAATGCGCGCTGAGGGTGCCGCTGTGCGCGATGCAGGCGGCAAGCTCGGAGGTCATGCGCTGGTGCTGGCGCGGCTCTTCACGCATGCGTGCATACAGCCCGGCCGCTGCGGCCAGCGCGTCCTGAATGCGTTTGCGCTCGCGTCGATAGTTCAGGTCGCTCACCCGCTGCGGGTCGAGCACGGCCTGGGCATAGCCGAGCAACGCTTGCAGGAGTGCCTGCACCTGACGGCGCAGATCGTCGGCTTCCCACCGCGGCAGGACGAAGCTGAACACCCAGGCCAGCGCCGCACCGAGCAAGGTGTCTTGCAGCCGCAGGGTGACGAGAAACGGGCTGCCGGGTTCGAGCAGCGAGACCAGCAGCAGGGCGTTGACGCTGGCAAACAGTGCGGTGAAGCGGTAGTTCAGGGTGATGAAGGTGCGCGCCAGCGCCAGCGAGGCGAACACTGCCGCAGTGATGACCGCCAGCGGCGGGTGTGCCGACAGCAACGCGGCCACCAGCACGCAGCCCAGCAGCGTGCCTAGCACCCGGTCTTTGATGCGCTGGCGGGTGACGCTGTAATTCGGTCGCAAAATCACCCCGATGGTCAGCAGCACCCAGTCGTCGTGCGGACGGTAGGGCAGCACGCGCAGGAGTAACTCGGCCGCCAGCATGGCCAGGGCCAGGCGGATGGCGTAGCGCAAGATCGGCGATTGCCAGCGCAGCGACTGTCGCAGCAACCGGGGGTCGTAGCGCAACGGACTGAGGAAGGCGCGCAAGTCGATGCCGCGCAGCACGTCGGGCTGCCCCGTGGCCTCGGATTGCGGCAGCTGCGCCAGCAGTTCGGTGATGCGCTGGAGTTTGTCGGCGCTGGCGCGTAGCGCCATGCGTGCCTGATCGAACGCGGCGCTGCGCTGGCTGGGGCGCAAAGTCTGCAGCGCGTGGTCGATGACTTCGGCGCAGTGTAGGCGCGCAGGCAGGGTTTGTACCGCCGTGCCGCGCAGCAGGGCGTCGGCACGTTGGTCGAGTGCCGCGGCGATGCGTTGCAGCCACTGCCGCAGGGCGTCGGGCACGGGGGTGGCGTCGAATTGCTGCAGGATCAGCTCGGCGTCGGTCTGGCTGGCGAGCAGCGCCTCGTTGACCTCCAGCAACAGCAGCAAACGTGCCGCCAGGGCGCGGTCGGCGTCGTCATGCACGTCGCGCAATACGATGTCGCGGGTGTTTTGCAGGGTGTCGTTGAGTGCGGTGATCTGCGCCACGGTGCCGCCCATCGTGCCGTGCTGCGCCGTCAGGTTGGCCGCCAGCGCGTGGGCGAATTGGCCGAGCTGCATCAACAATTCGGCCAATGCCTGACGTTTGGTGCGCCGCCGCAGCCAGTGCGCGAGCGCCAAGGCGTATGCGGTGTACAGCAAGGCGCCGAGTAAAAACAGCCCCACGGCGGCGGCAAGCGGCCAGAGCCCGGGAGGCGCGGGGGCACCCAGCGTGATGACCGAAATGAACAATACGCTGAAGCTCATCGCCAGAGCGCGTTTGCCCCAGACGGCGATGAGCCCGCTGCAAAACCCCAGCAGGGGAATGAGCCCGATCTGCACTGGCGGCCACCACTGGCTGGCGCTGACCAGGGCGAAGGCCGCCGTGCTGGCGATGCTGGTGAACAGCAGCTCGACGCGCTTGATCCGGGTGGGCGCCGGGTTGTCGGCAAAGCAAACGGTCAAAGCGCCGCTGCCCAGCGCGATCGCCGCATCCAGACCAGCCAGCGCTGCCGTACCCAGCGCCAGCAGTGCTACGCCGGCGGCAGATACCAGGCCGCTGGTGAAATAACGGCTGTGCACGACGACCAGGGCTTGGCGTGGGGTGAGCATGGGCATGCTATTGTGCTTGTCGGTGCAAAACGGTGGTGACGGGGGATGGCGGCAATGTCGTGGCAGCGGGGCAAAATCTTGGTGGTTGGCGCGGGGGCGGTTGGCGGCAGCATGGCCGTAAAGCTGGCCGCGGCCGGGCATGATGTCGCGGTCGTGGCGCGGGGCGCGCAATTGCATGCCATCCGCCATGGCGGTCTTTGCCTGGACGACCCGGGCGAGCGGCTGTGCGTGCAGCTCCAAGCCAGCGACGATCTGGCCGATTTCGGCCCGCAAGACGTGGTCATCCTCGCCGTCAAGGCGCACCAGCTCGATACGGTGCTGCACCGGTTACACCATGTTTTGCGCCCCGATACGGTGGTGCTGGCGGCACTCAACGGCATCCCCTGGTGGTATTTCTACGGCGATTCGAGCACCTTTGCGCAAGATGCCGCGGGGCGCTGGGTGCATGTGGACAGCGTCGACCCGGGCGGGCGCTTGCTTGCCGCGTTCGATCCGTCGCATCTGGTCGGCTGCGTGGTCCATGCCAGTGCCGAGGTGGTCGAACCCGGGCTGATCCGCGGCAATGGCCAATACCGTTATGTGCTGGGCGAGCCGTCGCACACCGGCAGCGAGCGGTTGCAGGCGCTGGTCGAGCTGTTCGGCCGGGCCGGTTGCGAGCCGCAGGCCACTGTGCGCATCCGCGATGCCATCTGGATGAAACTCGTGGGCAACGCCACGTTCAACCCGGTGGCCGCGTTGACCCGGGCGCGCATGGACGCGATCTGCGCCAATACCGAGTTGATCGGGCTGATTCGTGCCGGCATGGGCGAGATCATGGAACTGGCGCGCGCCTATGGCTGCGATCCGTTGGTCAGCATCGAGCAGCGCCTGGCTATCGCCCGCGGCATCGGCGCGGTGAAAATTTCCACGCTGCAGGATTTGGAGCGCGGTAAACCGCTGGAGATCGGCGCGCTGTTGCACGCGCCACTGGAACTGGCGCGCCGCGTGGGGCGGCCCATGCCGACCATCGAACTGCTCAGCGCCCTGCTCGGCGAACTCGATCGCCAGATGCGCGTTCGGCAGCAATGAACGGACAAAAAAAGAGCCGGTCGCTGACCGGCTGTAAAGGTACCTTGGGGGTACCGAGGAGACAACTGGGAGACACGCCGCAAACGCGACGTTTGCCAATTGAGCAATCAACGCCGTCTGTCGTCGTTTGTTGACAGGCGGCGCGCAAAACGTTCGATCATCTGCCGATCGTCACGCCGCGGCGCGCTTGGTCGTCGTGCTGCGCGTGGATTGTGCGGCTTTGAGCGCCGTGCTGGTCACCGCATTCAAATTGGCTTCGACCGCTTCGGCCGCCTGCTTGGTCACCTTCTGCACCGAGTCGTAGGCGTTGTTGGCGGCGTTCATCGCGCTTTTCATCATCGCGACAGCGGTTTCGGTGCCGGCAGGAGCGTTTTTCGCTGCGCTTTCGGCCATGTCCATGAATTTTTTATGCGTTTCGGCGATTTGGCTTTCCGCGGTCTTGGCCAGATCGGCCTGCGCCCCGGAGATGATTTCATACGCGTGGCGCGAGTACGACAGCATTTTTTCCGCCATCGGCTGCATCCAGCCCGACTGCAGGCTGGTCAGTTCCTGCAGGTCCTTGACCGACATCAGCGCCATGGTGTGATCGGCGCTTTCCTGCAACGAGGTCTTCATCGCCTGTAGGTTCAGGTCGATGAGTTTTTCCATGTTGTCCATGGACTTGCCGGCCAGGCTGAACAGTGTTTCGAGTTGGGCTTTCTGTGCGGCGGCGATTTGCTCGGGGGTCATCATGATGTCTCTCCTGTAGGGGGAAGGGGCGGCTGCATCCGGCAGCCTACGCATTGTGAACCCGCAACGGTGTCATACTGATGACGCTCTGCACAGGTTCGTTGTGCATTGCACAAGAGCAATTCTAGACCCATTCCAGCGAATTGCAAGAAAAAAATTGTGCGCCGCAGCAAAATTGCATGTGGCAGGAAAAAGACATTTGAAAACAATATGTTGGCTGATCAACCCTTGTTTTTCCGTGGTTTGTAGACGGTCGGCGGGAGCGATTTGGCCAGTTGCCGCGGTTTGGCGACGTCGCTGGCCTTGATGCGTCGCATCACGGGTTTGGGGTGGGGCTGCCCGGCCAGGCCCGCTGCCGCTGGATGCGGGTCGCCCGCGCCCGGTTGAACGGCGCGCGGTGATGACTCGGCTGGCGTCGCAGCGGGGGGCGTGGCGCCTTGCTCGTGCGGACGGCTGGCGCTGGTGGAAAACGATTGCAACAAGGCTACGAGCTGGCCATATACCCGCGGTGTGGCGGCAAGGATCTCGCCGCTGCGTAAATAGTCGTCGTTTCCGGCGAAGTTGCCCACCAGGCCACCGGCTTCGGTGATGAGCAGGCTGCCCGCGGCGATGTCCCAAGGCTTGAGTCCGGTTTCGAAAAAACCGTCGTACCGGCCCGCTGCGACGTAAGCGAGGTCGATGGCCGCGGCGCCGGGACGGCGCAGGCCGACACAACGCTGCGCGACGCGCTTGAACATTTCCAGGTAGGCGTCGAAGTCGTCGTGCTGGCGAAACGGAAATCCCGTGCCGATCAGGCTGTCTTCCAGGCGGATGCGGCTGGACACGCGGATGCGACGGCTGTTGAGAAACGCACCGGCGCCACGGCTGGCGGTGAACAGCTCGTCTCGCGTCGGGTCGTACACCACGGCCTGTTGCACCACGCCGCGATACGCCAGCGCGATGGATACGGCGTACACCGGCATGCCGTGGATGAAATTGGTCGTGCCGTCCAACGGGTCGATGATCCACTGGTAGTCCGAGCCGGCATTGCCGAATGTGCTGCCAGTTTCCTCGCCCAGGACGCCATGCTGCGGGTAGGCCTTGAGCAGCACGTCGATGATGGCCTGCTCGGCGGCGCGGTCGACTTCGGTGACAAAGTCGTTGGCGGCTTTTTGCGCTACACGCAGCAGATCGATGTCGAGACTGGCGCGGTTGATGATCTTGCCGGCTTCGCGCGCTGCGCGAACGGCCACGTTGAGCATGGGGTGCATGGTGTCAGGGCGCCGGCAACGACAATGGCGCGGGAAGAGCAGAAAATGACAAAGAACACATGAAACAAAGCGATTTTATCGACGCAGCGCAGCAGACGCCGCTGGCCGTGCTCGAAGACACGGTGTTCGTGCTGGTGCAAACCAGCCATCCGGGCAATGTCGGCGCGGCGGCGCGGGCCATCAAAAACATGGGGTTTGGCCATCTGCGATTGGTCGCGCCGCGCCATGCCGATGTGCTCACCTTGGCGGAGACGGTGGCGTTTGCCAGCGGTGCCGAAGACGTGCTGCGGGTCGCAAGCGTGTTCGACACCCTGCCCGAGGCGGTGGGCGACTGCTCGCAGGTGGTCGCCTTGTCGGCGCGGGTGCGTGACTTCGGCCCGCCGTTGCGCACGCCGCAGTGGCTGCCCGAACTGGCGCAGCGCAGCGCGCAGCAGCAGCGACGCGTGGCCTTCGTGTTCGGCAGCGAACGTTTCGGCCTGAGCAACGCCGAGGTCTACCGCTGCGACGCTTTGCTGACCATCCCGGCCAATCCGGCGTATACCTCGCTGAATCTGGCGCAGGCGGTGCAGGTCATCGCCTGGGAGTGGCGCAAGGCCATCGGGCTGCACCCGCTGGCTGCGCTGCCACCACAAGCCGTGGCCGCGACGGCGGCCGAGGTGCAGGGGTTGATCGAGCACGCGCAGCAGGCGCTGCTGGCGCTGGAAGTGCTCGACCCGCAGACGCCGCGCAAATTGCTGCCGCGTTTGCGCCGTCTGGCCTCACGCGCCGCGCTGACGCGCGAGGAGGTGCAGATCCTGCGCGGGGTGTGCGCGGCGATTTTGCGCAAACTGCCGCCGCGTTGATGCTGCGCGCCCGGCAAAGAGCGCGGCGCTTGAATACACTGGACTGCCCGTCCCGTTTTTGCCGCTTCGAGCCATGCTGCAACGCCTGCGTGAAACCATCCAGATCATTTTGGAGCGCGACCCTGCCGCGCGCTCGACCTGGGAGGTGCTCACTTGTTATCCGGGGCTGCACGCGCTGATGTTCCACGGCGTGGCGCATGCTTGCTGGAAGCGCGGCTGGCATTGGCTGGGTCGCTGGATTTCGCACTGGGGGCGCTGGCTGACCGGAATCGAAATCCACCCCGGTGCGACCATCGGCAGGCGGGTGTTCATCGATCACGGCATGGGGGTGGTGATCGGCGAGACCGCGGTGATCGGTGACGACTGCACCATCTACCAGGGCGTGACGCTGGGGGGGACGTCGCTCTACAAGGGCACCAAGCGGCATCCGACGCTCGAAGCCGGGGTGGTCGTGGGCGCCGGGGCGCAGGTGCTGGGCGGCTTCACCGTGGGCGAGGGCGCACGCATCGGCTCGAACGCCGTGGTGGTCAAGGCGGTTCCGGCCGGTGCGACGGCGGTGGGCAATCCGGCGCGCATCATTCAAAAGGACAGCGAGCAGCAGCGCGAGGCGACTGCGGCGCGGATGGGGTTTTCGGCGTACGCGGTGACGCAAAACGGCGACGATCCGCAGTCCCGTGCCATCCTGGGGCTGATCGACCACGCCGCGCAACTCGAACATCAGGTGGCGTTGCTGTGGCGGGCGCTGGAGCAGCATGGCGTCTGCCCGTCCGATGCCTGTCCACCGGAAGCGTTGCGCACCGAGCATTTCGATAAAACCAAGCTGGAAAAGCTGGTCGAGTGAGCAAACCGCACGGTGCTGAACCTCAGCCTCGGGTCGGAGGGAAGTGGATCAGCTCCAGCCTTGGCCGCCTGCCGTCCATCAGCGCAGACACCAGCAGACGGTAGGTGTCGAGATCGAAGGCTTGCGCCGGGGCGGATCGCGCCTGGTCGAGCAACTCGTCGACGTCGCTTTCGCACCGCGCCGTTCCCAGATACCGCCAGTGGTCGAACAGGTGGATGTCGGTGCGGTCGCGCCGGGCGTCGTGCTCGCGTACGCCGACCGGCCCGCCGAACGGCCAAACGCGCAGGCGCTCGGTCGCCAGCGCCGATTGCAGCCGGGCGTAATGCTGCTGCGGGGTCTCCAGCCCGCAGCACACGCCGTTGCACTGCCCGATTTGCCGCGCAAAACAGCGGCCTTTGCCCGTTTCCAGTCCCAACGCCTGCGGGCATAGCGCATGACGCTGCGCCAGCGCCCGCAGCTGCTCGACGGCCTGCCGCCGGCTGCGGTAAACGCCAAACAGCCACGGCAACAGCGCCGGTTCGAAGGCCTCGGCGCGGGCAAGCCACAGCAGCGGGCGGGCGCAGGGGTCTTCGGCCAAGCGCCAAGCGCAGAGCTCACGCTCGCGGCGCAACTGCCTGTTATGCAGCGGCTGCCGCACTTTGACCAGCCGCGATTCGAGCAGGAGGGCGCCGAATTCCCCGGCGGTTTCGACCCACTCGATGCGCCGCACCTGCTGCGCGAGACGCAGCTCGCGTGCGCTGCGGTAGTCGGCCTGGAAATGCGACAGCACCCGGCTGCGCAACCGCACGCTTTTGCCGATGTACAGCACGGCGTCGTGTTCGCCGTAAAACAGATACACGCCCGGGGTGTCGGGGATGGAATCCAGCGGCGTATCGAGCTGCGGCGGCGTGCTCGCGCTACCCTGCATCAGCTCGCGCGCCGCCTGCGCCACGGTGTCGGCTCCGTGCTCGGCCTGAGCGACGCCCAGCCAGGCGTGCAGGAGTTGCACATCGCCGAGGGCGCGGTGGCGGGCGGTGGTGTGCAGACCGTGGCGGCGCATGATGGCGTCGAGCCCGTGGCTGCGCTGCTGCGGGTACAGCTTGCGCGACAGCCGCACGGTACACAGCGTCTTGACGCGCAAATCGACGCCTTCGCGCGCTGCAGACTGTTTGAGAAAACCGTGGTCGAAGCGCACGTTGTGCGCCACGAGCACGGCGCCGTCGAGCAGTTCGAGCAGGCGGGGAAGAACGTCGCCAAAGCGCGGTGCGTCGGCGACCATGGCATCGTCGATGCCTGTGAGTTGCTGGATGAACGGCGGGATGCGCTGCTGCGGGTTGACCAATTGGCTCCAAGTCGCCGTCACCTGACCATGCTCGATGCGCATCGCGGCGATTTCGGTGATGCGGTCGTGAACCGGGTTGGTTCCCGTGGTCTCCAGGTCGAGAACGACGTAGCGCGGCAGCATGTCGGCATTGTGCCTGCTATGAAAAAAACCGCGGCCGAAGCCGCGGTGTGTTGCTGATGAAGGCATCTGACCAACGCCAGGCGCCCTGGAGCGCGCTCAATATTTCCAGCCGAGCGACACGCCGAGCACGTTCTGGCTCATGGTCAGCGTTTCCGTGCCGGTGAAGCCGAAAGCTCCAGGCAGTGGCCCGCTGACCGAATTGCCGAAGGCATGGACGTAGTCGAACGACAATTCCATATTCTTTGCGATGGCGTAGGTCGCACCCAGCGTCAGGTGGTCCTTGATCACGCCCGGAGCCAGGGTGTTGAACAGAATATTGGACGAATCGATCGGATTGTCGCCGTGGTTCCAACCGGCGCGCAGGGTGAGCGCGTCGTTGTACTGGTAGGCCACGCCGAGTTTGTACACATTGATGCTCTTCCACGAAAAGCCGGGGCCGTTGGTCTGACCGCCGAGCTGGCCCGGGAGCATGCCGTTGGCAATCGCTGGGATGCTGCCGTAGTCGATACGTACCACATCGGCGGCGACGGTCAGCGCCGGGGTGGCTTTCCACGCCACGCCCACGCCGTAGTTGGCCGGGATGTTGAACTGGCCAGCGTTGGCAAACAGGCCGCTGTATTTGTCGAAGCCCTGCATATGGGTTTCGGACTGGTACGTGGCGCCGACCGACAGCGTCGGAGTGAGCTGCCCGATCCAGCCAACGCGCACGCCGACACCGTTGGAATCGGCATGGCCGTTGTCGGTACACGCCGCCGGATTGGACGATAGAGTGAATCCGGGGGGCGTTCCGGGAGGTTGGGCATTGCACAAATTGCTCAAGCCGTTGGCGCGGAACGACTGGTGGACGATGTTCAGGCTGACACCAATCGAGTTCGACGGGTTGATTTTCATCGCGAACGTCGGTGCGATGAACAACTGCTGGAGGTCGACCCCAGTGCCTGGCATGAAGGGCGGGAAAATTTTCGAATATCCCGTATTCAGCCCGCCGTTGCCGTAGACGCTCACGCCGACGGACATCGTCGGGTTGAGCATGTAGTTCACGCCGAACTCGGGGATGATGAACGTCTTGGTGTCGTTGCCGCCGTAGCTGCCGCCGATCGGGTAGATGCCCATCGGTGTCATGACCGTTGCATCGGAGCTGGTGCTGACGTTGCGCTTGGGCTCGAACGCACTGACGCCGAAATCCAGGCGGTTGCCCAAATCGACCATCCCGGCCGGGTTGATCGCCGCGGCCAGCGCGTCCTGCGGGAAGGCGATACCGACACCGCCCATGCCCATCGATTTGACGCTGAAACCGGGTTGAAAGTAGCCGTTGGTGGCGTGTGCCGCGGGGATGAAGCCGATGCCCCCCACGGCCAAGGCGAGCGCAAGTTTTTTCAATCGCATTGTCAAATCTCCTACCGGGCCAGCGGCCCGACCTCCATCGATGGTTGATCTGGATTGCGCCGCAACTATGCGGCGCCGACCCGACATACTGAATTGAGTATTCGAGACTGAGGTGATGGTAGGAGGACAAGCGCATACACCACATTGTGTTTAGTGTTGATTGCGCAATGGCGAAATTTGTTGTAAGAATTTTCATTTTTCCGCACGAAATACTGTGCGGGGTATGCAGGCCGGGCGGCGTGACGATTCATGCCGTGGGCGGAACGTAGCCCTGCGGCACTTCTGCGCCTTCGCCAAAAAAATATCGCTCCATTTGCCGGGCCAGGTATTGCCGCGCACGGGCGTCGGCCAGATTGAGCCGGTTTTCATTCACCAGCATGGTCTGATGGCGCAGCCAGCCCTGCCAGGCCTCCTTCGACACGTTGTCGTAGATGCGCTTGCCGAGTTCGCCCGGGTAGGGAGCGAAGTCGAGTCCTTCGGCTTCACGGCCGAGTTTGATGCAGTGAACCATTCGGGTCATAGGGATTTCCTTGTGTGGTGAAAACGACAAAGGCCGCAGCGGTGGCGCGGTAACGGAAGTCACATTCAGCTCAGATGTTTGACCAGCACCCGAGAGCGGCGCTGGTCGTCGTAGCGCAGGCGGCGTTCGGGTGGCAGCCAGTCGCGTTCGACGAGAACGAAACCGCGTTTGAGAAACCAGTGCATGGTGCGTGTGGTGAGCACGAAAATACTTTGCAGCCCCAGCGCGCGGGCGCGCTGTTCGATGCGTTTGAGGATGCGTTCGCCGTCGCCCTGGCCCTGTGCAGATGGATGCACGGTCAGCGCCGCCATTTCGCCGGTTTTTTGTTCGGGGTAGGGATAAAGCGCGGCGCAGCCAAAAATGATGCCATCGTGTTCGAGCACGGTGTAGTTGCCGATGTCGCGCTCGATCTCGGTGCGGCTGCGCTTGACCAGCACGCCTTGCTCTTCCAGCGGCTCGATGAGCTGGAGGATGCCGCCGACGTCGTCCGCCGTGGCCTGGCGCAAATGTTCGAGGTGTTCGTCGGCGATCATGGTGCCCACGCCGTCGTGGGTGAACAGTTCGAGCAGCAACGAGCCGTCGAGCGCGTAGGGGATGATGTGTGCGCGCGCCACCCCGCCGCGCACGGCGCGCACGGCGTGGCGCAGGTAGAACGCCGTGTCGGTCGGTTGTTGCGGGTCGGGCAGGCGAGCGAGCAGCGCCTCGGCCTGCGCCACGGTGAGCTCGGGCACGAGGTTGTGCTGCTCGTCGATCACGCCGTCCACCTCGGTGATGAGTACGAGCTTTTCCGCTTTCACCGCGGCACCGACGCTGCTGGCGACGTCTTCCATGCTGAGGTTGAACGCCTCACCCGTGGGCGAATAGCCGAATGGCGAAATCAGCACGACGGCGCCGTATTCGAGAGCACGCTGGATGGTGGCGGCATCGACCTTGCGCACCAACCCGGTATGCTGGAAATCCAGGCCGTCGATGATGCCCACCGGCCGGGCGATGATGAAGTTGCCAGAGACTACGCGCACCGTCGCCCCGGCCATCGGGGTGTTGGGCAGCCCCTGAGAAAAAGTGGCTTCGATTTCGAAGCGCAGCTGCCCGGCGGCCTCTTGCGCTGCGTCGAGCGCGACTTCATCGGTCACGCGCATGCCGTGCGAATAGCGCGAGCCGACACCTTTTTCGCGCAACTGCGCCTCGATTTGCGGGCGAAAGCCGTGCACCAGGACGATGCGCACGCCCATCGCCGTGAGCAGGGCGACGTCCTGTACCAGCGCGTTGAGCCCGCCGGCGGCGATGAGTTCGCCGGCGATGGCGACGACGAACGTCTTGCCGCGGTGCGCGTGGATGTATGGCGCGACCGAGCGCAGCCATGCGACGAATTGTTCCTGCTCGGCGATCATGCCGCGATTATCCGAAAATGTCGGGTTGCGTTTGACATTGCGTTTTCATGCCCGAAGCTGACCTTCCCCGTCCGCCTGTGGTGGCGCGTCGCCGTGCGCCCGCCTCGCCGCGGCACATCCAGGCTCGCCCGGTCGGCCGCATCGACTTCCCCGAGTCGCTGCCGGTGTCGGCGCGGCGCGAGGACATTGCCGCGGCGCTGCGCGAGCACCAGGTGGTCATCGTCTGCGGCGAAACCGGCTCGGGCAAGACCACGCAATTGCCCAAGATTGTGCTTTCCATCGGCCGTGGTCTGGGTGCCGGCGGCGCCGGGCTGATCGGTCACACCCAGCCGCGGCGGCTGGCGGCGGTGAGCATCGCCCGCCGTATCGCGCAGGAGCTGGGCAGCGAGCTCGGGCAGGTCGCCGGTTACAAGGTGCGGTTTGGCGATCGGTTGCAGCCCGGTGCGTCGGTCAAGCTGATGACCGATGGGATTTTGCTGGCCGAAACGCAAAGCGACCCGCTGCTGCGCGCGTACGACACGATCATCATCGACGAGGCGCACGAGCGCAGCCTGAACATCGACGTGCTGCTCGGGTATCTGAAGCAAATCCTGCCGCAGCGGCCCGATCTCAAAGTCATCGTCACCTCGGCGACCATCGACGCCGAGCGTTTTGCCGAGCACTTTCGAGTGCCGGCCCGCCCCAAGCCGGGCGGCGCCCCCTCGGGGGGCAGCGCAGACGCGCAGCGGCAAGCGTGGGGGCCAATCCAGCCGGCGCCGGGCCGCCCCAAGCCGGGCGGCGCCCCCTCGGGGGGCAGCGCAGACGCGCAGCGGCAAGCGTGGGGGCCAACCCTGCCCGCTCCGGTGATCGAAGTCTCCGGCCGGCTGTACCCGGTGGAAATCCGCTGGCGGCCATTCGGGGTGGACAAGGGCGACGACCGCGACCTGCCCGCTGCGATCTGCGACGCGGTGGACGAACTCTGGCGCCTCGGCCCGGGCGACGTGCTGGTGTTCCTGCCGGGCGAGCGCGAAATCCGCGACACCGAAGCGGCGCTGCGCAAGCATCATCTCGACACGCGGCGGGCCGGAGTGGAGATCTTGCCGCTGTTTGCCCGGTTGTCGCAGGCCGAGCAGGACCGGGTGTTCGCCAGCGGTGGCGGGGCGCGGCGCATCGTGCTGGCGACCAATGTGGCCGAGACCTCGCTGACCGTGCCGGGCATCCGCTACGTCATCGACAGCGGGCTGGCGCGGGTCAAGCGCTACAGCTATCGCAACAAGGTCGAGCTGCTGCAGGTCGAGCCGATCAGCCAGGCCGCGGCGCAGCAGCGCGCCGGGCGCTGCGGCCGGTTGGCGGGCGGCGTGTGTATCCGCCTGTACGACGAGGCGGACTTCGCCGCGCGCCCGCGCTTTACCACCCCGGAAATCCTGCGCTCGTCGCTGGCGGCGGTGATCCTGCGCATGAAGGCGTTGGGGCTGGACGATATCGAACACTTCCCGTTCATCGAGCCGCCCTCGGGCCGGGCGATTGCCGACGGCTACCAACTGCTGGCCGAGCTCGGCGCGGTCGACGCGCGCAACCAGCTCACCCCGCTGGGGCGCGAGCTGGCGCGCCTGCCGGTCGATCCACGCATCGGCCGCATGATTTTGGAAGCGCGCAACCGCCAGGCGCTGGCCGAGGTGCTGATCATCGCAGCTGCCTTGTCGGTGCAAGACCCGCGCGAGCGTCCGGGCGAGGCGCAGCAGGCCGCCGACGACGCGCACCGCAAATTCTTCAGCGACGAACGCTCGGAATTCCTCGGCTGGCTCAAGCTGTGGGCGCATTACCACGAGGCCATCGCGCACAAAAAATCGCAGCGCAAGCTGTGGGCCGATCTGCGCGCGCAGTATCTCTCGCCGCTGCGGCTGCGCGAATGGCACGACGTGCACAGCCAGCTGCACACCCTGGTGGCCGAGCACGGCTGGCGCATCAACACCGCGCCGGCGACCTACGAGCAAATCCACTGCTCGCTGCTGGCCGGCCTGCTGGGCAACGTCGGCTACCGCGGCGACGACGACCCGGCGTATCTGGGCGCGCGCGGTATCCGCTTTGCGATCCATCCGTCGTCGCCCATCGGGCGCAAGGCCGGGCGCTGGGTGATGGCCGCGGAACTCGTCGAAACCACCCGGCTGTATGCCCGCGGCGTGGCGCGCATCGAGCCGCAGTGGCTGGAGCAGGTCGGCGCGCATCTGCTCAAGACGTCGCTGCACGACCCGCATTGGGAAAAGCGCCCGGCGCAAGTCGTCGCGTTCGAGCGTGGCACGCTGTACGGCCTGGTGGTCTACAACCAGCGGCGGGTCGATTTCGGCCGTTTCGAGCCGCAGCAGGCGCGCGAAATGTTCATCCGCGCCGCGCTGGTCGAAGGCGACTGGGACTGCCGCTGGCCGTTCTTTGCCCACAACCGCGCGCTCGTCGCCGACATCGAAAAACTCGAACACAAGGCGCGGCGGCAGGACGTGCTGGTCGATGACGAACTGATCTACGCCTTCTACGACCAGCACATCCCGCCCGAGGTGAACAGCGGCGCGAGCTTCGACCGCTGGTACCGCGACGCGGTGCGCGCCAATCCCAAGCTGCTGTTCTTGCAGCGCGAGGAACTGATGCGCCACGAGGCCGCGGGCATCACCACCGAAGCGTTTCCCAACCGCCTGCGGCTGGGCGCGCTGGAACTGGCGCTGGACTACCACTTCGACCCCGGCGGGGCGCGCGACGGCGTGAGCGTGACCGTGCCGCTGGCCGCGCTCAACCAGATTCCGGCGCAGCGGCTGCAATGGCTCGTGCCCGGATTGCTGAAAGAAAAAATCCTCGCACTGCTCAAAAGCCTGCCGCAGCGCCCGCGCGCGCGGCTGGTACCGCTGCCGCAGACTGCCGAGCGCTTTGTCGAGGAACTGACTGCGCCCGAGCGCTTCGCCCAGGGCGATTTGCTCGACGCGCTGCGCGAGCACGTGCGCGAGGCCACCGGGCTGCCGATCGCCCGCGCGGACTTCAAGCTCGAAACCTTGGGCCCGCACCTATTCATGCACGTGCAGGTGGTCGACGCCCACGGCCGGCTCATCGCCAGCGGCCGCGATCTGGACAAGCTGCGCGCCGAGCATGGGCAAGCGTCGCGCACGGCCTTCGCCGCACTCGCCAGCCTGCGCGGCAAACTGCCGGCGCAGGCGGCCGACACCGCGTCCACCGCGGCAGCGCATGTAAAAGCAGACGAGGCGGCCGCGCTTGCCGCGTCCCAACCGCCGTCCACGCCAGCGGGTGAAGTGCCGATCGACGCGCTGCAGGGGTTGACCGCCTGGACCTTCGGCACCTTGCCCGAACTGCTGGAGCTGCGTCGCGGCGGCCATACGCTGATGGGCTTTCCCGCGCTGGTCGACCGCGGTGCCAGCGTGGACGTCGAGGTGTTCGATACCCCGGAGGAGGCGGCGCGCGTCCACCGTGCCGGGCTGCGCCGGCTGTTTGCGCTGCAGATCAAGGAACAGATCCGCCACGCCGAGAAAAACCTGCCCGGGCTGCAGACCGCGGCGATGCTCTACCTGCCGCTGGGCACGGCCGAAGCGTTGCGCGAGCAAGTGATCGACAGCGCGCTGGACCGCGCGTTTCTGCCCGATCCGCTGCCCACCGACGCGGCGTCGTTCGCGCAGCGGCTGGGCGAGGGCAAGCCACGGTTTCAGCTGCTCGCCGCCGAGGTGATGCGGCTGGCTTCGGCGATCCTGACCGAGTGGTCGGCGGCGCAAAAAAAGCTCGCCGCGTTCAAGCAGCAACCGGCGCTGCAGGCCGATGTGCAGGCGCAGCTGCAGGCGCTGGTCGGCCCGCGCTTCATCGCCGACACCCCGCCGACGCAGCTGGCGCACCTGCCGCGCTACTTGCAGGCGGTGCAGCGGCGGCTGGACAAATTCCGCACCGACCCGGCGCGCGACGCGCAATTGCAGGCGCAACTGGCGCCGTGGCTTTCGCGCTGGCAGCGCGAGGCGGCGCAGTACCGCGGTGCGCTGCCGCCGCGGCTGCAGGAGCTGCGCTGGATGATCGAGGAACTGCGCGTGTCGCTGTTCGCGCAGGAGCTGCGCACGCCAGCGCCGGTGTCGCTCAAGCGGCTGGAAAAAGCTTGGGCGCAGTGGCAAGGTTGAGCGCGCCGCTGCGGGTTCACCCCAAGGCATAGATAGAAACTTCTTGATACATCTCAACCCGCCGCGACACAGGCGTTTTTACGATGCCCGATATGACGAGTCCCGCTCTCCCTCTGTCGTCTGCCGTGGCTGAAGACCGTGCGCCGCCGCACATTGCCCAGACGCGCTGCTACCACTGCAGCCTGCCGCTGGGCGACTCGCCGGTGCGCATGGAGCTCGACGGCCAGTGGCGGCAGTTTTGCTGCCAGGGGTGTGCCGCCGCGGCGGAAATCATCGTCCAAGGCGGGTTGTGCGCTTACTACGACCGTCGTACTGCCGGGGAGGGCGCGCTGGCTGCGCTGCCGCCGGAGGAAATCCGCCGTCTGCACCAGCAGTGGATGGCGCTGGCCGATCCCGGGTTTTTGTCCGCGTACGCCACGCCACTGGGAGACGGCAAATGGAGCACGCAGATTGCGGTCGAGGGGATTCACTGCGGCGCCTGCGTCTGGCTGATCGAGCAGCGGCTGCGCGCCATTCCCGGCGTGCTCGCGGCTACGGTCAACTATTCCACCCGGCGCGTGGCGCTGCAATGGGACGCGGCGCAGGTGCAGTTGCCGCAGGTCTTTCAGGCGCTGGCCGAAGTGGGGTACCGGCCTTTGCCCAACGCCCGGCACCAAAGCGAACTGGCGCATCGCCGCGCCCGGCGTTTGGCGATTTTGCGCACCCTCGTGGCCTGGCTGGCGATGATGCAGGTGATGATGTTCGCCTGGCCCGGCTATATCGATCCGAATGGGTTGAACGCCGCCGAGCGCGGTATTTTCCAGTGGGGCAGCCTGGCGTTGACCTTTCCCGCGTTGCTGTTTTCGGGCTGGCCTTTCCTCCTCGGTGCGCTGCGTGACGTGCGCACCCGCCGGCTGGGCATGGACGTGCCCGTCACCCTCGGGCTATGGAGCGCATTCGCCGCCAGCGTGTGGAGCGTCGCCCACGGCCAGAGCCATGTGTATTTCGACTCGGTGGTGATGTTTTTGGCGCTGCTGCTGACCGCTCGGCTGATCGAAGACAGCCTGCGCCAGCGCAGCCTCAACGCTGCCGAGGAGTTGATGCAGCAATTGCCCGCCGCGGTGCGGGTGCGCGCCCACGCCGACGACGACTGGCGCAGCGTGGCCATCACCCAGGTTCGTCCGGGCGACGAAGTCGAGCTGCCCAGCGGCAGCGCCGCGGCGGTCGATGGGGTGGTGGTCGCGGGCGAGTCGCAAGTGGACGAAGCGCTGCTCACCGGAGAGAGTCGCCCAGTGCGCAAACGACCCGGGGACAGGGTTTTGGCCGGGAGCATGAACCGCCTGTCTCCCTTGGTGCTGCGCGCGACGCAGACCGGGGCGGCTACGCGCATCGGCCAAATGGTCGAGTTGACGCAGCACGCGCTGGCGAGCAAGCCGCGCTCGGCGCAACTGGCCGACATCGCCGCGCAATGGTTCACCATCGGCTTGTTGCTGGTGGCACTGCTGACCGTGCTGCTGTGGTGGTGGCTCGACCCGGCACGCATCGTGCCCACGCTGGTTGCGGTGCTGGTGGTGAGCTGCCCGTGCGCGCTGTCGCTCGCCGTTCCGGCGGCGCTGGCGGCGTCGACGGCGCAACTCTCGCGGCAGGGCGTGCTGCTGGCGCGCGGTCACGCTCTGGACCGCGCACCCAAGGTCGATTTGTGGCTGTTCGACAAAACCGGCACGCTGACCACGGCCGAACCCGTGGTTGCGCAGGTCCGGCTGCTCGACCCGGCGTGGAGCCAAGCGCGCGCTCTGGCACTGGCACGTGCGCTGGAGCAGGGAGTGCAGCATCCTCTGGCCCGCGCGTTTGCCGCGACGGCGCAGGAGGGCGACGCCGCCGAGAATGTGCAGGGTTTGCAGGCGGTGGCGCACGGCGGCATGCAGGCCCAGTGGCAAGGCAGGGTGGTGCGTCTGGGCACGGCCGAATTCTCTGGCGTGCAACAAGCCGCCGCTCCGGCCGACGGCGATATTGCGCTGACCCGGATCGGGCTGAGCGTGGACGGGCATGCAGTGGCCGTGTTCGACATCGCCGAAACCCTGCGCCCTGGGGTATTGGAGGCGCTGTTCGCATTGCGCAGCAGCGGCGCCGACGTGGCGGTGATTTCCGGCGATGCGCCGCGCACCGTCGCCGCCTGGGCGCAGCGGCTGGGAAACGTGCAGGCCGAGGGCGGGCTCAGCCCGGAAGACAAACTCGCCCGCGTGCGCCGCTGGCGCGAGCAGGGCAGGGTGGTGGCCATGGTCGGCGACGGGGTGAACGACGCACCGGTGCTGGCTGCGGCCGATCTGTCGGTGAGTTTCGCCGGCGCAGCGCCGATCGCCCGCGCCGGAGCCGACGTCATTTTGCATCACCCCGACATGCGTGCGCTGCCGCAGCTGGTGCGAGCCGGCAGGCGCACCGTGGCGGTGATGCGGCAAAATCTGGCCTGGGCCGTGGTGTACAACCTGATCGCCATTCCCCTGGCGGTCGCCGGTTTCGTCACCCCCCTGTGGGCGGCGGTCGGCATGAGTTCATCATCGCTGCTCGTCGTGCTCAACGCTGCCCGGCTGGCGCGCCGTCGGCAGCCTGCGCAAATGGCCTAGATCGCGATGGAAGGTTCATTGCTCATCCTCATCCCGATCAGCGTGCTGCTGGTGCTGCTCATCGTCGGCGTGCTGTGGTGGGCGGCGCGCAGCGGCCAGTTCGACGATCTCGAAGGCCCGGCGCACGCCATCCTGATGGACGACGATCGGCCGAAAGACGACGCCGCCAAAACCGCTGCCGACTCGGCGCAAGCCGATACGGATTCCCGCCATTGACTGCGTGAGATGCGGCGAGGTGTCGCATTGACGCTCGCCCCGGATCAGTGCTAACCCTAACGGATCGCAATGTCTTGATACATGTCAACATAGTGTGTCCATAAGTAAATGACGATGCTCTACATTACTTCCTCGTTTCTTTTTCCATCAGGTGGAGCAGATGAGCGATCTGACGCTTAAGCAGACATATAACTACGCACTGGTGCGCAAATTCACCGTGCTGACCCTGGTTTGGGCCGTGGTCGGCATGCTGGTCGGCGTGTTCATCGCCGCCCAGCTCGTCTGGCCGGATATGACCTACGGCATCGAGTGGCTGAGCTGGGGCCGGCTGCGGCCGGTGCATACCAACGCGGTGATCTTCGGCTTCGGCGGCACCGCGCTGTTCGCCACCTCGTACTACGTCGTTCAGCGCACCTGCCAGGTGCCGCTGTTCGCGCCCAAGCTGGCCGAGTTCACCTTCTGGGGCTGGACGGCGGTGATCGTGCTGTGCGCCATCACCTACCCGCTGGGCATCACCAGCGCCAAGGAGTATGCCGAGCAGGAATGGCCCATCAGCCTGCTGATCGTCGTCACCTGGGTGGCGTATGCCATCGTGTTCTTCGGCACGGTGTTCAAGCGCAAGACCCCGCACATCTACGTGGCCAACTGGTTCTTCGGCGCCTACATCATCACGATTGCGCTGCTCTACGTGGTCAACAACATCAAGCTGCCGATCAGCCTGCTGTCGTGGAAGAGCTATTCGGTCTACGGCGGCGCGCAGGACGCGATGATCCAGTGGTGGTACGGCCACAACGCGGTGGGTTTCTTCCTCACCACCTCGTTCCTCGGGATGATGTACTACTTCATCCCCAAGCAGGCCGAGCGCCCGGTGTATTCGTACCGGCTGTCCATCGTCCACTTCTGGGCGCTGATCTTCACTTACATGTGGGCCGGCCCGCACCACCTGCTCTACACCGCGCTGCCCGACTGGACGCAGTCGCTGGGCATGGTGTTCTCGCTCATCCTGCTCGCGCCGTCCTGGGGCGGCATGATCAACGGCATCATGACGCTGTCGGGCGCCTGGTACAAGCTGCGTGAAGACCCCATCCTCAAGTTCCTCATCACCGCGCTGTCGTTCTACGGCATGTCCACCTTCGAAGGGCCGATGCTGTCGATCAAGACCGTCTCGGCGCTAGGCCACTACACCGACTGGATCATCGGCCACGTGCACTCCGGGGCGATGGGCTGGGTGGGCATGATCACCATGGGCAGCCTGTACTACCTCATTCCGCGGCTGTGGGGCCAGACCCAGATGTGGAGCAAAAAGCTCATCGAAGTCCACTTCTGGACGGCCACCATCGGCGTCGTGCTGTACATCGCTTCGCTGTGGGTCGCCGGCGTGACCGAAGGGTTGATGTGGCGTGCGATGCAGCCGGACGGCTCGCTCACCTACAGCTTCATCGAGAGCGTCAAGGCCGTGATTCCGCTTTATGTCATCCGCGTGATCGGTGGCTCGATCTACCTGTTCGGCATGTGCCTGATGGTCTACAACGCCTATCGCACCATCCGCCAGGGCAAACCCGTGGATGCGCCGGTGCCCGCGCTCAGCGCGGCCCACGCCTGACCCTGATTGGAGACATTCATGGCGACTTTCAGTCACGAAACCATTGAGAAAAACGTTGGCCTGATGATCGTGCTGGTGGCCATCGTCGTCAGCATCGCCGGGTTGGTGCAACTCGTGCCGCTGTTCTTCGACAAGACGACCACCCAGCCCATCCCCGGGGTCAAGCCTTACACCGCGCTGCAACTCGAAGGCCGCGACGTCTATCTGGCCGAGGGCTGTTACCTCTGCCATTCGCAGATGATCCGGCCGCTGCGCGCCGAGGTCGAGCGCTACGGCCATTACTCGGTGGCGGGCGAGTCGGTGTACGACCATCCGTTCCAGTGGGGCAGCAAGCGCACCGGGCCGGACTTGGCGCGTGTCGGCGGCAAATACTCCGACGAATGGCAGCGACTGCACCTGCGCCAGCCGCGCGACGTCGTGCCCGAAAGCATCATGCCGGCTTACACCTGGCTGCAACATCAGCCGGCCGAAGCCGACAAGATCCAGGCCAAGATGCGTGCAATGCGGGTGCTGGGTGTGCCGTACACCGACGAGCAAATCGCCAATGCGCCCAAGGAACTCGAAGGCAAAACGCGAGAGGACGCATTGATCGCCTACCTGCAAGGACTGGGCACGGCGCTGAGCAGCTACAAGTCCAAGGCCAATTACGTCAATTACTGAGCAATCGCCATGTCCTTCGGCTCGATCGTCCTGCTGCTGTCCATCGTCGTGTTTGCCGCGATCGTCTGGTGGGCGTATGCCCCGCGGTTCAAAAAGACGCATGAGAAAGACGGAATGATCCCTTTCCTCGATTCCAAAAACCATCCGCCCGAGTCGTTCAACAAAACCAGCGGCAAGGGCGGGGATTCGCAGACCTCCGATAAGTCCAAATCATGAACCAGTTCTATTCCCCAGGGTGGGCCTTCTGGATCGGCGGCGTCACCATCGTTTCCATCATCTCGCTGTTTTTGTTCCTGCGACTGACGGCCAAGCAAACGGTTTTCCGCGACAAAGCGGGCAACCCCATCGCCACCACGGGCCACGTGTGGGACGGCGATTTGCAGGAGTTCAATAACCCCTTGCCGCGCTGGTGGATGGGGCTGTTCATTCTCACGCTGGTGTTTGCCGTGGCGTATCTGGCGCTTTACGGTGGGCTGGCCTTCTACAAAGGCATTTTGGGTTTTTCCAGCGACAAGATGTACCAGCAGGAATCGGCGGCATTCGACGCGCGTATCGAGCCGCTGTACGCCGGTTACATGAAAACTCCGATTCCCGAGCTGGCAAAAAATCCTGCAGCCATGGCCACGGGACAGCGCATGTTTTTGACCTACTGCTCGCAATGCCACGGGTCGGATGCCGGGGGAACCAAGGGTTTCCCCAATTTGACGCAGCACAACGCGAACGCCTGGTTGTACGGCAATAGCCCGGAAACATTGGTCGAAACCATCACCAACGGTCGCATGGGCATGATGCCGCCGATGGAAGCAGCCGTGGGCGGCAAACAGGGGGTTCTGGCCGTCGCCAACTATGTCCGCAGCCTCAGCGGTATGAGCCATGACGCCAAGCTGGCAGCGCAGGGCAAGCCGCTGTTCGCTGCGGCCTGTGCCGCCTGCCATGGCGCCGACGGCACTGGCAACAAAGCCTTGGGCGCGCCTGACCTGGCCGACCCGAAGCGCCAATGGCTGTTCGGCTCCAGTATCGAAACGATTTCGCACACCATCGAAAAAGGTCGGGCCGGGCAAATGCCAGCGCAAAAAGATTTTCTCTCGCCGGAAAAAATCCATTTGCTCGCGGCTTACGTCTATAGCATCAGCCACGGGTCGACAGCGAATCAGTAAGCGTTTCGATTCAGTTTTATCCATTCTGCGCCGGGGCGCTGCCAAGCGCCCCGTTTTGTCTTGAATTTCCCGCTGCTTTGATTTTTCACGCGCAATGAACGCCCAGGCCCCAGAACCGAAAGACACCGAAATGATCGCCACAGAAGAGTGGCTTTATGAGGTGCGCAAAAAAATTTATTCCCGCGCGGTGACTGGCTGGTTCAATAACTGGCGGGTGGCGTTGGTCTTGTTGACGCAGGCCGTGTTTTATGGTCTGCCGTGGTTGCAGTGGGATGGGCGGCAGGCCGTTTTGCTGGACCTCAGCACGCGCAAGTTTTATTTTTTTGGCATGATTTTGTGGCCGCAAGACGTTATTTTTCTTGCCTTGCTGCTGATCATTTCTGCCTACGGCCTATTTTTATTCACGGCGATTGCCGGCCGTTTATTTTGCGGCTACGCCTGCCCGCAAACCGTCTACACCGAGATTTTCATGTGGATCGAGCGCAAGGTCGAAGGCGACCGCTTGGCGCGCATCCGCTTGGACAGCTCGGAATGGAACGCCAACAAGATTACAAAAAAAGCGCTCAAACACGGTTTGTGGATTGCGCTGGCTTTGTGGACGGGATTTACTTTCGTCGGTTATTTCACTCCCATCCACACCCTTGCCGGACAAGTGCTAAGTTTGAGTTTGGGGCCGTGGCAAACGTTTTGGATTTTGTTTTACGGCTTCGCCACGTATGGCAATGCTGGCTTCATGCGCGAACAGGTCTGCAAGTACATGTGCCCTTATGCGCGTTTTCAATCGGTGATGTTCGACAAGGACACGCTGATCGTCACCTACGACCCGGAGCGCGGTGAGCCGCGTGGCAAGCGGAGCAAAGGCGTCGATCCGCGGAGCGAGGGCAAGGGCGACTGTGTCGATTGCAGTATTTGCGTGCAGGTTTGTCCGACGGGGATCGACATTCGCAACGGTCTGCAATACATGTGCATTGGCTGCGGCGCCTGTGTCGATGCCTGCGACCAGGTCATGGACAAAATGGGGTATCCGCGTGGGCTGATCCGCTACTCCAGCGAAAATGCGCTGAAAAACAAATGGAACAAGCGCCAGCAATGGGCCCACCTGCTGCGCCCGCGCATTCTCATTTACTCTGCATTGCTGCTGGTGCTGATCGGCTTGTTCGTCGGCGGCCTGGCAAGCCGCGACCCGCTGAAAATGAACGTCATGCGGGATAGAGGCGTGTTATCTAGAGAAATTCCAGGTGGGTTGGTGGAGAATGTTTATCAAATTCAGTTGATGAATACCACGGAAAAACCGCGCAAGATTCGCATCGAGGCCAAAGGGCTCGACGGCCTGGCGGTGTACCGGCGAAACGTCTACGAGGTGCCTGCCTCATCGAACATTCTGGAACCGCTCGAAGTCACCCTGCCCGTCGATCAGGCGAAAAAGGGTATTTATAAAATCGAAATCAAAGCTGTGTCTGAAGACAATAAGCCGATCAGCGCGTCAGGTCATACGACATTCATTGTGCCTTGATCGTGCCTTGAACCACGCCTTGGAGGAGTTTTCTCATGTCCACTTTGTCTCCGCGCCCTTGGTACCGTGAACCGTGGCCTTGGTTTTTGATGGCGCTGCCTTTGAGTGTCGTCATCGCCAGCTTTGTCACCATTTATCTGGCGACGCGCGCGCCAGACAGCTTGGTCACCGATCATTACTACAAAAAAGGTTTGGCGGTAGGCGGGGATATTCATCGTGAGCAGCACGCACAGGCGATGCATCTCGACGGTGTGCTGTCGCTGGCAGCCGGGCGCATCGAAGTCAAATTCAACCAGCCTATCGCCGAAGAGCATCTGCGGCTGATGCTGCGCCATCCCTTGTCGAACCTGAAGGATGTGCAGCTCGATTTGCACCGCACTGCAGCCGGGGTCTACAGCGCATTTGCGCCGCCGCTGGACGCCGTGCGCTACCGTGTGCATGCCGAAACCGCCAGCTGGCGCCTGGCGGGCGTCTGGATGCCGCATTCACCGGCGACGCTCGAACCTGGCGTCTGAATTCGGACGAAGCGCCTGCTGCCGTCTCTGTCGGCGTGGCCGCAGGTGATGTGGTGCCGGTTTTGGTTGTGGGCCTGCCGCCGGCCCGCCTCAGCTGCTCTGTGGCATGAGCAATTCGGCCAGGCCATGGCGGTCGGTGATGCGGATTTGCCGCTGTGCGACATGAATCAGCCCGGCGGAATGGAACTTGGACATCAGGCGGCTGACCGTTTCCAGCTTCAAACCGAGATAGCTGCCGATTTCCTCGCGGCTCATGCGCAGGACGAATTCATCCGGCGACAGTCCGCGCGCTTTGAACCGCTCAGACAAATCGAGCAAAAAGCGGGCCAGGCGCTCATCGGCGTGCATGCTGCCCAGAGAAAACTGGTCCTGCTGCGCGCGAATCAGTTTGTTGCCGACGATGCAGTGCAACTGGTGTTGCAGCGACGGCAGATCGCGCGTGGTGGTTTCCAATGCACGCAGGTCGATTTCACACGCCTCACTGTCTTCGAGCGCTACGGTGTCGGTGAAATAGGTGTGCTGTCCCAAACCCTCCAGCCCCATGAGCTCGCCGGGGATGTGGAAGCCGACGATCTGCTCTCTACCGTCCGGACTGGAGATGTACGACTTGAATGATCCGGCATGGACCGAATACACCTTGGTCATCGACTGCCCAGCGGTGAATAGCGCCTCGCCTTTTTGCACCCGCACGGTGGCTTGAATCACATCGCGGATACGCGCCATTTCCGACTGCTGCAAAGCAATGGGCAGGCAGAATTTGCTTTGGAAGCACACGTCGCAGGGATGGGGTTTTTCCATCTGCGTGGCTGTGGGCGTCGGCGTGGATTTCATAGATCGAGATGTTGCAATATTTGATTGAATCAGTTGTGACAGGATACAGCAGAATGCGATGAATACAACCATTCCACTGACTTTGTTGTTGATGGGACTCACAGGCGGGCTGCACTGTGCGGCGATGTGCGGTGGGCTGGTGGTGGCCGCAGAACGGGCGGCAACCGAGCAGGTGCTGTTGCCAGCTCGCCGCCTGTTTTGGCATCAGTTGCAACTGCAGGGAGCGCGAGTGCTGTCGTACACCATTCTTGGCGGCATCGCCGGCCTGGTCGGCGCAGGAGTCTGGTCGGCCAGCGCACGTCCGGTGCAATTGGCGTTGTTCGCTCTTGGCAATGTGGTGCTGGCCGGCGCTGGGGCGTGGATGCTGCTGCAGCAAGTGGCGACGCCGCGTTGGCTGGCCTGGCAGCGGAAATGGCTGGGTGGGGGATGGGTTGGACGCGGCTTGACGCGGTTGACGCAGCCGCTGCTGTCGCGTCTGCTGCCGTTCAACACCCTACCGAAGCGGCTTGCCGCCGGCCTGCTCTGGGGCTTGCTGCCGTGCGGGTTGGTGTACTCCGCGCTCTCCCTGGCCTTTCTCAGCGCCACGGCTTGGGAAGGCGCGCTGGCCATGCTGGCCTTTGGTCTGGGCACTTTGCCGCACATGTTGTTTGCCGGTCATACCTTGCGCTGGGTGAGCCAACGCACCAACCAGCGCGGGTTTCACTTGGCTGCCGGGGCGATTTTGCTCGCTTTCGCGGCTTACGGTTTTTGGAAACTCTTGCACGCCAGCACCCAGTTGCCGGTGGGCGGTTGCGCCTTCTGATTTGGCGCACCACGGCAGCGGCTCGGACTGCAGGCTATTCAGGTGATGTCGAACGTGTGGACCGGGAAATGCCCGGTGCGCTGATCGGCGAAGTAGCGCTGCAGGGTTTGCGCCACGCTGCGAAACGCCAACTGCTCCCAGGGGATCTCGGCTTCGTGAAACAAGCGCACTTCCAGGCTTTCCTCTCCGGGATGCCACTGCGGCGTGGTGAGTCGTCCTCGGTAAAACAGATAAACCTGATGCGCCGGCAGGACGTTGATCACGGCATAAAGTCCGTCGAGCCGCACATCGGCGCCGGCTTCTTCGCGTGTTTCACGCAGGGCGCCGCTTTCGGTGCTTTCGTCGAGTTCCATGAAGCCGGCGGGCAGGGTCCACAAGCCATAACGCGGCTCGATCGCCCGCCGGCATAGCAGAACCTGCTGCTCCCACACAGGGATGGTGCCAACGATGTTGCGCGGATTTTCGTACTGGATGTGACCACAATGCGGGCAAACGGCGCGGGGGCGGGAATCTCCTGCCGGCACGCGGTAGACGACCGGCGCGCCGCAGGCGGTGCAATGACGGATGGGAGAAGCATGCATGGTTGGGCAGGGGCGGCAACTGCGTCAGACAGGAGCTTATTGCGAAACGCCCGCGACCGGCAGGGGGAGCGATCGCCACCGCGCGCCGCGAAAGCCGCGCAGCCGTCGGCACCCTCGGACGCCGATTGGGCTGATCCTAAAATGCGCCCATGACTTCCGTCGCGCTGGCGCGCAAGTGGCGCCCCAAATCGTTTGCCACCCTGGTCGGGCAAGACCACGTGGTGCGCGCGCTCACCCACGCGCTCGACCACAATCGGCTGCACCACGCGTATTTGTTCACCGGCACCCGCGGAGTGGGCAAGACCACGGTGTCGCGCATCCTGGCCAAGGCGCTGAACTGTACCGGGGCCGACGGCAAGGGTGGCGTCACCAGCCAGCCCTGCGGGGTGTGCACTGCCTGTACCGAAATCGACGCTGGGCGCTTCGTCGATTACATCGAACTCGACGCCGCCTCCAACCGCGGAGTCGAAGACATGACCGCGCTGCTCGAACAGGCCGTATACAAGCCCACTGCCGGACGCTACAAGGTGTACATGATCGACGAAGTGCACATGCTGTCCAACCACGCCTTCAACGCCATGTTGAAAACGCTGGAGGAGCCGCCCGACTACGTCAAATTCGTGCTCGCCACCACCGACCCGCAGAAGGTACCGGTGACCGTGCTGTCGCGCTGCCTGCAGTTCAACCTCAAACCGATGCCGCAGGCGGCCATCGTCAGTCACCTGCAGCAGGTGCTGCAGGCCGAGGGCGTGCCGGCGGACGCGGCGGCACTCGCGCTCATCGCCCGCGCCGCGCGCGGCTCGATGCGCGACGCACTGTCGCTGACCGATCAGGCACTGGCGTATTGCGCCGGGAAGGTGGAGACCGCCGCGGTGCAGCAGATGCTGGGCACGGTCGACCGTGGGGACGTGCTCGCCATTTTGCAGGCGCTCGCGGCGCAGGACGGGCCGGCGCTGGTGGCGCTCATCGACCAGCTCGAAGCGCTCGGCTTGTCGTTCGGTGCGGCGCTGGAAGAGCTCGCCGGGATGCTGCAGACCATCGCGCTGCGGCAGCTGGTGCCGCAAGCCGCCGATGCCGACGAACCGCTGCACGCCGCGCTGACCGCGCTGGCGGCGCAACTCAGCCCGGAGCTCGTGCAATTGGCCTATACCACGGTGCTGCACGGTCGCAACGAACTGTCTCTGGCGCCTGACGAACGCACGGGTTTCACCATGACCTTGTTGCGCCTGCTGGCGTTTTCCCCGCTGCTTGGCGGCGGCGTGCCGCCGGGCGGGCTGGTGCTGCCGGAGCCGCAAACGGCCGCGCCGGTGCCCGCTGCGGCACGGCAACCCGCGGCTGTTGCCGAAGCGCCGCCCGCGCCCAGCGTGGCGGCGAAAGCAGACGCCGGGGCACTTCCTACGGCAGCTTTGCCGTCGGCACAGGCAGAGGGCGCGGCGCTGCATTGCAACGACGCGCTGCCCCGTCCTGAGGTCGGCGCGCGTGCGATCGACTGGCCCAGCCTGGTGCAGCGCCTGGAGCTACCCATGGGCTTGCCGCGTGCGCTGGCGCAGCAAAGCGAACTCGTGGCCATGCAGGCCGACGACTGGCTGCTGCGCGTGCCCAATGCGCAGCTCACCCGCGCCGGCGCGGTGGACAAACTGCAGGCGGTGTTGCGCCAGGCATTGGCGCGGGAGGTCACCCTGCGCGTGGAAACCGGGGAAGTCAGCGATAGCGCGGCGCAGCGCGAGGCGCGCGCGCGCGCCCAAGCGCAGGCGCAGGCGCAGGCGGCAATCCAGGCGGACCCCCTGGTGCAGCAGCTCGTGCACGAGTTGGGCGCACAAATCGTCGGCGGCAGCGTCAAACCGGCGCCGCCGTCGGCCTGAACGACAATGTGTCCCGACGGGCAATCGGCTATTTCAAGTTTTGATCAAAGGATTTTTCATGTTCAACAAAGGACAGCTTTCCGGTTTGATGAAACAGGCGCAGCAGATGCAGGACAATCTGCGCCGCATCCAGGAGGAACTCGGCAACATCGAAGTCGAAGGTCAGTCCGGAGCCGGACTGGTCAAGGTGGTGATGACGTGCAAGTACGCCGTCAAACGGGTGAGCATCGACCCCAGCCTGGTGGGCGACGACCGTGACATGCTCGAAGATCTAGTGGCCGCAGCGTTCAACGATGCGGTACGCCGCGCCGAGGCGACGACACAGGAAAAAATGGCTGCGGCAACCGCCGGTATGCCGCTGCCGCCAGGGATGAAACTGCCGTTCTGAATCCCGGAGCACGCTCACCATGCACGAGGCCGCGCCCGGCCACGTCCCCGCGCTGGATGCACTGGTCGAGGCGCTGCGGCAACTGCCCGGCGTCGGGCCGAAATCGGCGGCGCGCATGGCGTACCACTTGCTGGAGCACGACCGCGAGGCGGCATCGCGCATCGCCCGGGCGCTGGATGCCGCGCTCGGTGCCGTGCGACGCTGCGCGCGCTGCAATACGCTGACCGAGGACGCGGTCTGCAGCATCTGTACCGACGATCGGCGCGATGCGCGCCAGCTCTGCGTGGTCGAAGGCCCGGCCGATCTGGCGGCGCTTGAGCAGACGCTGACCTACCGCGGGCTGTATTTCGTGCTGATGGGGCGCATCAGCCCGTTGGATGGGCTGGGGCCGAAGGAAATCGGCCTGGAGCGGTTGATCGCGCGCGCCACCGACGGCGTGGTGCAGGAGGTCATCCTCGCCACCAACTTCACCAACGAAGGCGAGGCCACGGCGCACGTCATTGCCGAGATGCTGCGGCCGCGCGGCCTGCGCGTCACCCGACTGGCGCGCGGCGTCCCGGCGGGCGCGGAACTCGAATACGTCGATCTCGGCACCATCGCCCGCGCGCTGGTCGACCGGCGCAGCACGTGACGCTGCGGCAGTCCGTGCACGTTCTGCGCGGCTGCAATACAGTGTCGATCGTTTTGCCCAAGCCCGCGTTCGAGCGCCAGAGCCATTTTTCTCACCATCATGCAGCGACGCCAATTCATTCAATCCGCAACGGCATTTGCCATGTCCGGGGGACTGTTCCTGCCGTTTGCCTCCAGTTGCGCCGCGGCGCAGGCCGCAGGCACCCTAGAAGTCTATGCCGGAGCCATCGGGCCGGGGGAATACGACGGCGGCGATTTCGCACAGGCGAGGTTCCATGATCCGCGCGGCATGGCGCAGGACGCGCAAGGCAATGTGTTCGTTGCAGACTATGTCAACAGCGTGGTGCGCAAGCTGGGCACGGACGGGCAGGTGAGCATCGTCGCCGGGCAGGTGCAACAGCGCAGCGCACGCAACGGCCCGGCGCTGCAGGCGCATTTCTATTCGCCCGAGTGCGTCGCCGTGGCAGCCGACGGCACACTGTTCGTCACCGATTCCGGCAGCAACACCGTGCGACGCATCGGCCGCGACGGCATGGTCACCACCTGGGCTGGAAAAATCGACGTCGAAGGATACGCCGACGGCCCGGGGGCTCGGGCCCGGTTCAACCATCCGGTGGGCGTGGCGGTCGATCCCCGTGGCGTGGTGTACGTGGCCGACGCCTACAACTCGACGGTGCGACGCATCAGCCCGAATGGCGTGGTCGGCACGCTGGCCGGCTCGCCAGGGGCGACCGGCTGGCGCGATGGCCGCGGTGCGCAGGCGCGGTTCAATACGCCCATCGGCGTGGCGCTCGACCGGCGTGGCAATGTCTACGTCAGCGAATACTTCAACAATGTGATCCGTCGCATCACGCCCGACGGCGCGGTGAGCACTTTCGCCGGCAAGCCGGGCAGGGGAGGGTTTGCCGACGGCAACGCGGCCACGGCGCTGTTTTTGCATCCACAAATGCTGTCGTTCGCTCCCGATGGCAGCCTGATCGTCGCCGACAGCGGCAACAACCGGGTGCGCCGGGTCGCACCGGACGGCACCGTCTCGACCCTGGCGGGAAACGGTCAGGGAGAAGCCGTGGTCACCGGCGCCTTGCCCGGTGTGCTGCACCAGCCGTATGGCGTGCTCGCGCTGGTCGATGGCACGGTGCTAGTGACTGGCTTGAACGCCATATTGCGCATCCAGCCGCAAACGCCGCTCACCGCCTGAGCGGTGCTTCAGCCCGCCGTCGGCTGCGCTGCGTCGAACTGCGCCAAATCGACACGCGGCGCCGGTGTCCAGCCGGGTTGGCGGTGCTCGACGACCACGTTGGTATAAATGCCGCCGCGCACGTACCAGCGCGCGGTGACGCGCAAGAACCGCGGCGCGATCGCCTGGACCAAGTCGTCGAGGATGGTGTTGGTCACTTTTTCGTGAAACGCACCTTCGTCGCGGTAGCTCCACATATAGAGCTTGAGGCTTTTGAGCTCGACGCAGAGTTTGTCCGGGATGATGTCGATGTCGAAGCGGGCAAAATCCGGTTGGCCGGTCAGTGGGCACAAGCAGGTGAATTCAGGCACTTGCATGTGAATGTGGTAGTCACGTTCGGCGGCCGGGTTGGGAAACGTTTGCAGCGCTTTGCTCGGTTTGGTCGTCATGTCGAAGGTCGAGGTTTATGCAGTGGACTGAGGGTCGGTCTGGCCAGCCGACGCCTGCCTCGCCCGCGCACGCTCACGCGCGGCTTGGAGCACGGCAGCCTTGCGTTCGGCGGCGACCGCTGCGGCCGTATGCCCGGTGCTGGCGGTCACAGTTGGCTGTGCTGGCATCGTTTGTTGCTGCCGTAGGCAGTGGCGGGCATAACGCTGCCGCGCTTGGTCCGCCTGTTCGGCGCTCCACGCGTCCCAGCCGGTGCGCGCTGCGGCCACGGGATCGGGCAAAGCGCTCAGGCGGATACAGTCCACTGGACAGGACGGCAGGCACAGCGCGCAGCCGGTGCACCAGGTGTCGATGACCGTGTGCATGCGCTTGGCAACCCCGGCGATCGCGTCCACCGGGCAGGACGGAATGCACAGCGTACAGCCAATGCATTGACCGGGGTCGATCACGGCGAGCTGCCGCGGGCCTTCGGTGCCGCATTCTGGATCGAGCGGTAGCACGGGGCGATGCAGCAATGCGGCCAGACGCGCGATCCCCTGCCCGCCGCCGGGCGGACAGCGGTTGATCTGCGCTTGACCGCTGGCGAGGGCCTGCGCATAGGCGGCGCAGTCGGCGTAGCCGCAGCGCTTGCATTGCGTCTGCGGTAGCAAGGCATCGATCCGCGTAGCCAGCTCCTGCTCGGTGCTTGGCTCGGTGCGGGTTTGGTCGCACGGCGACATCGCGGTGTGGTGGAGGGGGACGGCGGGGAAACCTTGCGGATTCAGCCCATTCAGTCCTCGGCAGGCGCCAGCGACGCAGGGGGCTGCACGCCGCCCGGCTGCGATCGTGTGGACTTGCGCGGCGGCTCGCTTGCTGCGCCGTGGGGGTGCGCGGCGATGAAATCGCGCACCACCGGGTAGACTTTTTCGCGCCAGCGGCGGCCGGAAAAAATGCCGTAATGCCCCGCGCCCGCGGCCACATAGTGTTGCCGGCTGACGGCAGCGATGCCGCTGCACAGCTCGTGCGCAGCTTCGGTTTGACCGGCGCCGGAAATATCGTCGAGTTCGCCTTCGATGGTCAGCAAGGCGGTGCGGTGGATGTCTTGCGGCCGCACCAACTCGCCGCCCACCCGCCAAGTGCCGTTGACCAAGGCGAAATCCTGGAATACGACGCGGATGGTGTCGAGGTAATACGCCGCATCCATGTCGAGCACGGCGTTGTACTCGTCATAAAAACGGCGGTGTGCCTCGGCGTCGTCGTTATCGCCGCGGATCAGGTCGAGGAAGTAGTCGTAGTGCGACGACAGATGGCGGTCGGGATTCATGGCAACGAATCCGGTGTGCTGCAAAAATCCCGGATAGACGCGCCGCCCAGCGCCGGGATAGTTGGCGGGCACGCGATAAATCACGTTGTTCTCGAACCACTCGTAGCTCTTGTTCATCGCCAGGTTGTTCACCGCCGTGGGCGATTTGCGCGCATCGATCGGCCCGCCCATCATGATCATGCTGCGCGGGGCGATCTCGCCCGCGCTGGCCATGAGCGAAATGGCGCCCAGCACCGGCACCGTGGGTTGACACACCGACATGACGTGCACGTTCGGCCCGATGGTGGTGATGAATTCGCGAATGTAGGCGACGTAATCGTCGAGGCTGAACACGCCCAATTCCGTCGGTACCATGCGCGCGTCGGTCCAGTCGGTGATGAACACCTTGTGGTCTTGCAGCATGGTGCGCACGGTGTCGCGCAGCAGCGTGGCGTGGTGGCCCGACAGCGGCGCGACGATGAGCACGGTTGGATCATCCTTGAGCTTGCCCAGCAGCGCGGTATCGTCGGAAAACCGCTTGAAGCGCAGCAGGCGGCAGAAAGGTTTTTCCAGCACCACGCGCTCCTGCACCGCGACGGTCTTGCCCTGGATGGTCACGGCGTTGATGCCGAACTGCGGTTTCTCGTAGTCCTTGATCAGCCGGTGCATCAGGTCGTAGCTGGCCGAGACGCGCTGGGTGATGCTGTGCGGCACGGCCGGCCAGACCGGGTTGGCGTAGAACTTGGCGGCGGCTTCGGCGAAGTCGGCCAATGGACGCATCAGTGCACGCTGGGTTTCGAACAGGTCATACACCATGATCGGCTCCGACTCGATGTTGCAATGCACAAATTTTAGCCCTCTGCCACGGATTTTGCTGCGCAGGCAGGCGCAGGCCGACTGGCAAGTGGGCAAATGCAACCATCGGGCCGGGCCAAGGGTGTTATTGCATCACCGCCGCAACCGCCTTGGCCACATAATCGACGTTGTGCAGGTTGATCGCCGCCACGCAAATCCGCCCGGTGGACACACCGTACACGCCGAACTCGGTGCGCAGGCGCTCCATTTGCTCGGGCGACAGGCCGGAGTAGCTGAACATGCCTTTTTGCCGGGTGATGTAGGACAGGTCACCTTTGACTCCGGCGGCGGTGAGTTTTTCTACCAAGGTGCTGCGCATGCTGCGGATGCGGTCGCGCATGCCGGCGAGTTCCTGTTCCCACTGCGCGCGCAGTTCGGGGCTGGCGAGCACGGTGGCGACGATTTGCGCGCCGTGGGTCGGGGGATTGGAGTAGTTGCTGCGGATCACGCGCTTGAGCTGCGACAGCACGCGCGCGGCCTCGTCTTTGCTGGCGCAGACGACGCTGAGCGCTCCGACGCGCTCGCCGTAGAGCGAAAAGCTCTTGGAGAACGAGGTGGCGACGAAAAAATCCATGCCGGCGGCGAGAAACTGCTGGATGACGGCGCCGTCCTCGGCGATGCCTTCGCCAAAACCCTGATACGCCATGTCGAGGAAGGGCACCAGGCCGCGCGCTTTGAGCACGGCGATCACTCGCTCCCACTGCGCCGGGCCGAGATCGTAGCCGGTGGGGTTGTGGCAGCAAGCGTGCAGCACGACGATGGTGCCTGCGGCGGCGGCGTTCAGCGCATCCAGCATGGCGTCGAAATTCACGCCCTGCTTGGCGGCGTCGTAATAAGGGTAGGTGCCCACGGCGAAGCCCGCGGCCTCGAACAAGGCGCGGTGGTTTTCCCAGCTCGGGTCGGAAATCAGCACTGGCGCGTTCGGGTTCAAGCGCTTGAGGAAGTCGGCGCCGACTTTGAGTCCGCCGGTGCCGCCCAGAG
>Ga0078972_1002060_pt1 | contig 69552 bp, 70 predicted proteins | sample YelNatPaOPGAMG01_FD_67568 | JGI IMG/M metagenome (GOLD analysis project Ga0078972, IMG submission 67568) | Hot spring thermophilic microbial communities from Obsidian Pool, Yellowstone National Park, USA - OP-RAMG-01 (SPADES assembly) (version 2) | ecosystem: Environmental > Aquatic > Thermal... | reverse complement strand
AGGGTATTTCTCGTGGAGGGCGTGATTCCGCTCATTTTCCCTCCACGTTCCCGCTGTACCATGCATCAGGTATCGAAAAAACGTCTTGTTGACGAACTCGCCCGGAATCTCGACCGTTTCCATGTGCGCCACATCGCGGTACATCTCCCTCGCCAAATGCATCCGTCCTGACGACGCCTTGAGAATACTCTTGGAGTACGAGTCGACACGGTTCCTAATGGCCTCTCGCAACTTTTCCCTGTACGGATCCTTGATATGTTTAAGAAGACAGGTTCCCAAGCTTGCGCTTTATGTCCGCCCCAGTGACAGGTACTTTGGTTAAATCTGAGCAACTCGTTCGCAATGCACTTTATTCTGGGACTAGGAGCGGGTATGCTGCGACTGGGCATCACCCTGGTCGTTGGTCACTCCTAGTATATCGCTTCGCGCTGCCGCAGAAAGAACGTATTTCTGCCCAGTTTTCAGGCTCACGGAATGATCACGTGCTCCTACTCCACATCAGACGAAGCGTTCCTTGATCCGACACCCTCAGCGGTACGGAAAAGCAGTTCAGTCTTTACCAAAAATATCTGCTCCAGCGGTTCAGGCGCCAAGGCGGATAAGGCACGGCACGCACTAGGCGCACGATATAACCTGCAAAATGACCAGTATATCCGAGAGGAACAATCGCGAATGGAACTAGAAATAAGGGTACAACATAGAGAGTGATTTCCCGTATGTCTGCGCCCATCCGGCAATCTGGGATCCATGGTCAATGGAAACGTTTTCTCAATGAAAAATCCTATGGCGCCGATGCATACACGCTGGCGATGCCGCTGCTACAGTTGCAGCCGAGTTTTGGATAAGCGTGGTGTGCAATGGCACGGGTGAGCCGGGCAACCTGGTGTGCCGTTGGCGCCTGCGGCAAACCCCATACGGCTTCCATTTCGAGCATGTGTCGTGTCCGAACTATATATCTGAGGTACTGGCGTGAGTAGGACTTAACTTGATGATGCAAACAATCGTAGGCATCCTGTGTATGGTCTTGGGCACATTGCAGATGGTGGTCTGGGTTCGGGCGAAACATCGGCAGTATCTGAATGAATTCGGAAGCCTCTATCTTCGGTCGAGGAAACGCATGCTTCCTTTCGTTCGGTGAAAGCACAGCAGTTCACGTAATTTGTTTCCGTGCTGCTGGGCACGTCCTGACCTGGATTTACGAGGCCGGTGCGCGTATGACATTTCGTCGCTTTTGGATGATGGTGGATTCTATGATCGTTACAAACCGTGCAGTGAAACGCACCCACACTCGTGATAGTGCTCGATGTTCGAGCAACAAAAGCGCACTCGGATTATTTTCCCAGAATACCGTAGCGGCGACACGTCATTACCCTGAATCTGAACGTCTCGGGCACGTCCTCGTTTTATGTACTAGGACACCCTCGCGTGCCATGCGGCTTCGTCACGCACTCTTCACGGCCAGCATGCCGTCACAAGAGCACCTGGTGCCGGCTGCAGCCCTTAGCTTCTGGTACCGATCGTGTGATAGCGTCGGTCAAAATTGATCGCCTCTTGACCTCAGCTCTATCACAAGCGTTTTAGACAAAACACGATCAGTATCAACGGATGAATGACGATGGAGGCGCGACCGGCGGAGCTGACGCGATCCGACTTTGTGGGACAGCCTCCTACTGCCAACTTGTCCAAGGACAAGTTGGAAACAGTAGTTGTTGGCCAGTCCAAAAAGACCGGGAGGCGTCTGTGAGTGGATATGAATTTACCCTACATGGTCGTGAAACGGTTTCCAGTCATTGAACGGTAAAAGATAGAAAGAAAATCCTTCCGTTCTGCAGTTTTGCTGGTGAGAGTGGGAAACCAGCAGGCAGCCACCGAGCATCCGGGAGCATATGGAGCGGCGGGGGTACGGAAAAGTTCACGGTTTGACGATTGCACCGCTATCTACATTTTAGGCTCTTGCCAGTAAACGGTGAGAATAGACCAGAATACAGTATGCGCTTCTAGCGGATGCTTCGAACGTGCCAGGCGAGATGCGTCAGTCAAACGCCGTGATACATCTGCACGCTACATGTGTGCTATTCCTCTGCCGAGATCACCGGATCCGAGAGAGTAGCGGATATCATAACTTGGACAACGACGGCAGCATGGCAATGACTTGACCTGCCATCAGTACCTGCCCATGACGCAGGATAGAAGCACAACTCAAACCAGTTTCTCATCCCAGCGTCCGTGCAGCCTGCATAACAAGCACAGGGATTAAACGCATATCCGTGTTCGGGAACACTACTATGCCTTGTTTGTTTACGATCAATAAAACTAACGAAACTCCTATTGAGTAGAGTGATGCATACCTCACCCGCACGATCGTAGGATACTACGATGGCTACGCTTTTGATAGAAGCGTCGAGGGGTTTCTTGCAAGGCCCCAACATCTACATGTCTGTCAAGGCGGTACTGCGATGGGTAGCAGCGTCGGCACCAGCGACATAGCCTATAGCGAGAGACTACTCTGCGTGAATTTCCGATCTACGATACTTTATTTCCGCTGCAACGCGATGCGAACACGCATGTGCCAATGCGGCGTCGGACACGTGTCCTTCATCGATCGGTGAGGCGTCTGGCGAGGTGCACGCATCGCGCTCAGTGAGCGCAACTGGGAGATCAGGCAGTAAACTGACACGACGCGTATGCCTCCGTTGACGGGAAACGTGATCGTGATTTCTAGCGTGTAGCTCTGATGTAAAAGTTGTATTCTCGTTGAGTTCATAGCCAAGCACAGTTTTTCGGTTTCATTTGTGTTTCAAACCTCAAGTAAAAATGTTCGATTGATTTTTTGCGGTTTATAACAGAAGCGCTCAAAAGCGTTCTTTTTACAAAACCTAAAAAAGGAAAGTTATGAAAAAGCAAGTCGACGATCCTGAGGCTCAGTGTCGCTGGCTGCCAGAAAAAAGACAAGAAACAGTGCCGAGTTCAGAAGAACAAGAAGAAAAAATGAAGCAAAAGAGGGAGGCCCTACGTCGAAGGCGGCAATAAAGACAACTGTACTCCGAGATGGCGGTGAAAGCCTGTCTTGTTGGACATGTCAAGGATCCGTACAGGGAAAAGTTGCGAGAGGCCATTAGGAACCGTGTCGACTCGTACTCCAAGAGTATTCTCAAGGCGTCGTCAGGACGGATGCATTTGGCGAGGGAGATGTATCGCGACGTGGTGCACATGGAAACGGTCGAGATTCCGGGCGAATCCTTCGACAAGACGTTTTTTCGATACCTGATGCATGGTACAGCGGGAACGTGGAGGGAAAATGAGCGGAATCACGCCCTCCACGAGAAATACCCTTTACAGCATCAACGGTACTCGATACAAGGGTGACTGGGATATCTACGCATACGGGGCGATGAAGTGCGTCACGAACCTGAAGAATCATTTGACAATGAACGTCGAACGTTTCATGATACGCGCCGTGTTTGCACTTTACCAGGGCATGTCTCGCAAAGGGATACGGGCGATTCTCAATAGCATAAGGAACGATCGCAAGCATGAACATGAGATCGAATTCGTCGACGAGAAGGCGTCAAACCAGAGCACGAATGAGGTCTTTGTCATCCGTGCGGTTATACAAGAGCACCGTGCGGCGCTGGCGCTGCCGAATCCAGCAGAAAAGATATCACAGTTGAAAAAAGATAAGAAAAGATACTATCGCCTCGTCCTGCGATATTTCGTGTTTCTGGACCGAGAGCTCGAACGCAAGGTGGAAATGAAGAGTGAGAGAGATGGAAGTCTATCCTAATGGGTAAGCGCTTCAACGTCGTTCCAATGCGCAACATCAAGTCACATTTTGTGAGTATCGATTCCGGCGTCCTTTACGGCATCATGAGGGAGATCAGTCCCGAGTTCAATGTTAGCAGAGAGGACTTCACTGGCGAAAACCGTGAGACGCACTGAAAGAATATCTTCGATTTCAAAAGTCTCAAAGTCAGAAAGCGAAATGTATCCACGGGGATGATCGAAACCGATGGAGTAGCTTTGTGTGTACACTATCGGCGGTTGAAGATAAATCGTCCAGTTCCGCCCTCGGCCGCGCCCGTCACGAAGGATGAAGAAATCAAAGAGGCGGATCCTGCGACGCAGGAGGTGCATGAGAAGGGCCTCGTCGTTGACGCGGCGAAGCATGAAGATGAGAAGGAGGCGGATCCTGCGACACAGGAGGTGCATGACAAGGGCCTCGTCGTTGACGCGGCGAAGCATGAAGATGAGAAGGAGGCGGATCCCGCGACATAGAAAGTGCAGGATAACGACTTCGTCGTTGGCACGGACCCTGGGAACACCAATATCAAGACCATCGCTGTACCCAAGCGTGCGGAAGATGGCATTGGCGGCAACTTACGTCAGAGCGACTTGCGTCTGTTGAGGTTCTCAAGAACTAGATATTCTCGAGAATCCGGTATAATGAATGCGAGGAAGAAAATTGAGACACGGAATGCAGGAATGAAGGATCACCTGGAAGCTTTGAGCGAGGTGACGATCCGATGAGCGGACTTTCAAGCTTTTATGAAATTCATGCAAGTTCGCGTTGCTCATTGGGAGGCGCTGCGAAAAGAATTTCCAAAGCCCCGGTGGGCTCGATTGCGAATGAATCTACACTGTGGGAAGCGGCGTGGATTCGTCAACTTTTTCAATCAGTTCAGTGCCCTCAAAGAGGATCAAAGTCAGAAGCTCGTAGTATCTTATTGGGCAGGGCGCTGGATGACCCAAAAAGGAACGACGCCAGCCCCGACGACAAGAACGTACAAGGAGTGCGCACACTGTTTCGTCACGATACCTGTAGATAAGTTCCGAACATCGTATACACGCCACGAGCTGGGGTGTACACTTCAGAGAGTCGAGAAAGAAAAGTGCCAGCGGAGCCCTGGTGATATACAAACGTACGGACCGCTGACCGAAGAGCAAATGGAAAGAAGGGCGAAAGTTCGAGGATTGCTCGCATTAGAAAGTACAACTACGAATGGCGAGAAACGCGTAGCGTTTGTGCATTGAGACTTGAACGCCGCATGCAATGGAAGGATATGTGCGGTGATGGAAAGAAGCTCCCATAGTGGACAGGAGAGAACTTTGTGGGACACCCTCCCAATGTGGAACTATATGAGACAAGATTGAAAGCATTCGTACATGGCCCGCCGAGAAAGCCTCCGAGGCGTCTGCACATCAGTTGGCGTCGTCTTGTCTAGGGCGGGTCACTCGCCACTACTGTACCACTGGCAGCAACGTTTTTCTTTTGAAAAGCGTTTGCTGTTCGTGTTGATGGTGGTGGGACGGCGTGCCGACGTTTGCAGTGACCGAGCAGTCGGTTTCTGTTCAACACCAGTTCCCGGCAATATGCTCGTGAGTAAACAGGGGGTACCACCGATAGACGCCAGTCCTTGCTATACCCGCCAGAGCATGGGTTTTGTTCTTTCGCCGCGCAGCTGGTTGCGGAGCTCGCCTCCGAGTCCGCGCAGCCCGCGCGCTCATGGAACAGCACTGTCGGCAAAAGCAAGCGCTGATGCCGAACAAGTCGGTACGCTTGTGCGGGAGCTTCGGACAGATCCGCCTGAGGAGCTGCGAGTCGAACTGCGTTCGCTGGACTCGCGTCGGCGACTGATCACTGGATCGCTAAACGTTTTCGCACCAAAGGCACACGTCTGGACGGTGCTGACGGCATTCGATGAAATGATCGAGTTTGTACCGCATATGCTCTCGTCGCGCTTTGACACGGAGTCACGACTGCTCGAGCAAGTCGCCTGGGTCAGCCGTCGTCTGAGACTGCAATCGCGACTCGTTATGGAAGTTGAGATGCTACCAGAGCAGGGCGAGCTCCTGTTCTCGAAACGAGAGAGCAGGGACTTTGCATCTTGGAAAGGGGTGTATAGAATCGTGCCGCGCAGCGAGACAGAGACTCGTTTGGAGTATGCGCTGGACGTGGTTCCGATGATCCTCTTCCCGATAGCGCTGGTTGAGCGCAAGATCATGAAAGAAGTTCCTGGTGTGCTTCGCGCGTTTGCTGCCCGCGCCGAGCAGCGCTGGAACGACGAGAAAAGGGAAACAATCCCGGGGACCTAGGAAAGCGTGCTCCGAAACATTTTCGAGTTCAAATGCACGCAAAGCAGGGTATTTATACAGAAGCGTGGCTCTGCTTTGGAGGTTGTCTCTGGCCGCAACACGTATTCGAATGGAACAGCGTCCATCAGGCATAGGCGGGCATTCGCAGACGCTATCGGCGCTCGTGACTGTGCGCTTACCGGGGAAGCCTGCATCAGAAGCTGAGGTTGATTAGGCCTATCGCTGAGGGGGGCATTCGTCGCCAGCTCGACGCTGACGGCATGCGCAGCGTCATTGGGCACAAACTGGTAAAACATCCTCTGGCCAAGGCGCTCCTGTTGGATATTCGTTGTGCATTCACGACGCTCGGCACCATGAGCTTGCATCGAAGCTAGGAGGCCCAGCGCCACGACGCGCACCATTCAATACGCCGTCCGGAGCGCACTCGCTAGGGTCCGATGCGCTGAGGCGTCCGTGCCCGCAAATGATCATCGCTTCTACCTGAGGTGCGTCTACTGACTGAGACTGATGGGAGGGATACTGGTTTGCCTTTAATTTCCCGCAGGCGCCGTATGGAGCGGGAAGATCAGCTTCAGACGACTGACCGGTCCGCTACGAGGTGGCCAGGTGCTTACCGTCCTACCAAAACCCTGTCAGTTCAAGAAAACGTACGAATGTCGCATCTGCAAACCACTTTCCGCGTGTCGTGCGCAACTCGCTGTACGCAGACGTATCGAATAAGGGAGCCCCATGATCGTTCGCCAATAGCCTAAAAATCTCGTTCCCACTTTGTGAACAAGGCGCTCCAGCCTCTCCACATACCTGAAACGTGCCATGTCACTGCGTTGATCCTGGCAAGCAAGTGTCGCATGGCCTCAGTCGTAAACACTGATTTTTCATGCCAAGTCAGCCGCAGTTCAGCACGGTGCCCAGAGAGAGAGTACCAAACGACTCTTTCGAGGCCTCGCTGGACACCGAACTATTGGACGCTACTGATGCACGAGACAATGCCTATTGTCGATCGAGTTGTTGAAGCCTTGGGGCAGCAAGTGCTTGCGCACAGCATCGCTGGCGGCATGACACCACAGCACGCCTCTCGCACTGGATGCCCTCGTCATCTGCAGGTTGTTCGGCTCACCGTACAGCATCTCGCACATCCGATTTGTTCACTTTCGTTTTCTCTACCTTTTCAGTGCGCATCCGTGCTCGTGATGCGATTACACAGCCCAGAACATATCCATGAGATTCATAAAGAATCAATTGCTGCACCCGCTGTATCCTCTCGTTGGAGCACCAAGAGCACAGCCGTGGCACGCGGCAGCATGTCCAGCGCCACAGGCGAGCATCAAACAACGCGTTCGACATTCGTTAGCCAACTCATTGAGCGAGTTGACGAATGCATGGTTTTTGCATCCATCAAGCGGAAACCTTTGATGATCCTGACTTGGGCCGATGTACTCCTGTACAGGCTCCGCCGCTTGAGCGATTCGGACACATGCGTACGCGCTGCATGAAGCGTCCAAAGCACCTCTGTCTCCTCGATACGGTGATCAAAGCGTTGATCTGGGTCCCAATGCAGCCATTCCACTTGATGGTATGCCTCCCGATGCGCTTCATGCCCGATTCCGAATACGAACGAGCCCTGATAAAGCTGAGCACCGTCATCTGCGTTCCCTTCGAGGTCCTTGGCTGCGTTCTCTCGATTTAGAGATACGGCGCCGGCGATCATGTTCATGGACCTGGGGTCGACGTCCACCATGAGGTCTTTTCCTACATCTACCTAGAAGGGTGCAAACAAGTCATCTTGTTTGACTCAGGGAAAATTGCCGTAAAGAACAATCGCGTGGACATTCCATCTGTCGCCATCATCACAGGAGCTTGTTTCGAGCTCCACCCTGTAAACGATAATCCGGGAACAAGCTCGACCAACGCTTTTCGCAAAGCCTTCGAACCTCTCTTGCGAGCTTGCAGAGACTACCCGTCGCTCCCTGACAAGGCCTCCTACAGGAATACACAAGCAGCTACTATGCTATAATGAGTCTTCATATGAAACGTACGGTCATATCGAATACAATCTTGAGGAGGCACCGGCGCTCGCTTTCGAGGAGCGAGTCTGCGTTGCACTGGAGGACTCGGTTCCGGAACACGCAGCAGCGCAAGATGCACGACAGGCTGGACCAGCGCGTGCGCCCCTTAGCATCCGGAGCTCGGTACGCCAGCCGCCGCCCTGTAGCGCAAAAGCCCTTCGAAAGGCACTCCAAGTGCGGCAAAGTTTATTCTTGAGCCACCTATCTTTCTTCGTATGTGAAGAACCTGCCATTGATGCATGCGTCGGTGAGGCTGTGCTCAACGAAGGCCGCAGCCCAGGGTCACCCAGCGCAGCCGCTCTGGTACTCACTTCACCCGAAGCGTCGCTCAGAAATGGATAGGTCGATCAAAGGTTGCCATGGCGGCTTCGCGAAGCGCCTCGCTTAGCGTCGGGTGCGCGTGACAGGTTCGAGCGATATCTTCGCTGGATGCTCCGTACTCCATCGCCAGCACACCTTCAGCGATCATCTCACCGGCACCAGGTCCAATGATGTGAAGTCCTAGGATCCGGTCGGTCTGCTTCTCCGCGAGCACCTTCACGAGGCCCTGGGTAAAATCGCCGCCTGCGTCGTTGGTACGGGCCCGACTGTTCGCCATGAACGGGAACGTACCCTTGTTGTAGGCAATGCCCGCTGCTTTCAGTTCCTCCTCGGTCTTGCCAACAGAAGCGACTTCTGGATGCGTGTACACAACACCTGGGATGCAATCGTAATTCAGGTGTGCCTTGTGTCCGGCGATGGTCTCAGCGCAGGCAATGCCCTCATCTTCGGCTTTGTGCGCGAGCATCGCCCCGCGCACCACGTCGCCAATAGCGTAGATGTTGGGAACACGCGTCCGAAATGCATCATCGATGGGGATCCGCCCCCGATCGTCTAGTTCGATACCGAGTGCCTCGAGGCCGAGTTCCGCGGTGTAGGGGCGGCGACCGGTTGCTACCAGCACCACGTCCGCATCGAACGTCTCTTTCTTGCTGCTGTCTTTGGCGGACTCCAGCTCCAACGTGACGGGTGATGGCTCCGCGGGAATCTTGGCTCCCGTGACTTTGGTTCCCAGCTTGAACTTGAGTCCCTGCTTTTTCAGGATTTGCAGAAAACGATCACCGATTTCGTGATCCATGGCCGGCACGATCCGATCGGTGAACTCTATGACGGTTACTTCGGCCCCGAGACGTCGCCAGACGGAGCCCATTTCGAGGCCAATATAGCCGCCGCCAATGACCGCCATCCGCTGGGGTATCGTTGGAAGAGAGAGCGCTCCTGTCGACGATACGACCCGTTTCTCATCGAAGGGAAGCATGGGCAGGGCTACAGGTTCCGAGCCAGTTGCAATAATAATGTTCTTGGCATGTATCTCCTGGGCAAACTCGTCGCTATCTGGAGGGCGCACCTTTATCTGCGTCGCGCTCGCTAGCTTTCCCGTGCCTTTCACATACGTCACCTGATTCTTTTTGAATAGCGCCTCAATGCCTTTCGTGAGGCCCCGAACAGAGTTCATCTTCTGCTTCATCATCGCAGGAAGTTCTAACGTGACTTTGCCCTCGATGCGAATTCCATGGGTTGGGAAAGCATGTTTCGCCTCCTCATAGAGGTGAGACGAGTGTAGTAACGCCTTGGACGGGATGCAACCGACGTTCAAGCAGGTACCGCCAAGACTCCCGCGTTTTTCTACACAGGCGGTTTTCAGGCCAAGTTGCGCAGCCTTGATCGCAGCAACGTAGCCACCAGGTCCACCACCGATGACAACTACGTCAAATTCACCGAGCGATCCGCCAGCTGCAGTGCTGTACCTGTGTCGCTGCGCGCTGGAGCTAACTGCTGGTACGCGCTGGCCTCGCACCAGCGCACCGCCGCTCGCCGCTCCGTACAGGGGCTGGTCGTACGACGCCCGCCCGAGCCAGGTTCTTGCGTTCGGAGCAAGCAGCTGCACACTTTGAACTAGACGTGTGACTGAAGCTCTTTGACAAAACGATGAATTGGACAGCATCCCAACCGAAAGATAAGTCTACCAGTTTACACTGTCAATGCCAGCGCTGCTGGACGATCGCACAACAAAACGCTCAGCCTTCGCAACGAATCATCGATGGCCGGCCCCCGGCGCCTCTGACCTGTGTCCGGTTGCTGCAGCATCACTGGGAAGTGGCGTTGTTGCACGGCCTATCTCTCATAGTACATCGAATGTGTCAACAGAGAAGCCTAGTTGTTGTCGCATGTATTCTAGAGGTCCTCAGAAACGCATGCCTCCGCACTCGAATGCTTTTCGTGCGGGATTCCGGCTGCTGCCCCCGTGACTCCGATAACCCGCGCACGCCATCGCAGATCCCTGGTGTGTGCCACGATCCGGTAGGCTGCCGCCGCGTCGACCAGAAAAGTCGCTCATGCAGCCGCACGCGCGCTGATACGACAACGAAAGGACCGTGGAGAAGCGAAGCTGTGACCTCTTTCCGGGTCATTGGTGAAATCTGCGTTCCCATAGAGTCTCCGGTTCAATTCATGCATCGGATATCATACGTAAATGTGTCTGATGCAATTTCAGCGCCTGCAGGTCCGCAAGTTCATCAATGTGCCCGCGATGAGCTCCGCGGCGACGGCAGCACGCATGCACCGCCAGACGACTGGAAGGCGTCACCGTACCCTACATCCGAAGAGCGGCTCACGGACGGCGTACCTGTCGTACGGAGGCAGTCTCGCCGAGGCGAACCGCTTCGTGGAGTCGCTGGCTCAGTGAATCGCGTGGCGCTCGTTTGACACCATACCGGACGCGTTGCGGAGGCGACGCTGGACACGGTGCCGGTTCATCTGCGGCTCGGTCGGTGAAGTTGCACCGCCGTGCGCTGCAGGACGCCTCCGGGATCGCATACCTATGAGCACCTGACACGGGATTGGTGACCTATCGACCCGATCGCCCGCATTCACCGCTAGAACCGGAGCACTCACACGGCAGATCCACGCCTCTATGAACATGTGTGCATCGAAGGGCATGGCTGTGCATCTGGAACCAGCACGCGGAACCGCCGGATGTAGAGTGCATTCGCCGCCCGGGATGCACGTTCATAGCCGCTCACGATCGCACCGTCCATGCAGGATCAGTTGCTCCCAGAGCTCTTCCTGCACTTTCCAACAAACGTCCAGACGATATTACCCGCAAGAACGCTCTCCAGGATGTTCCTCCATCTCTCTCTCTGGCACGCACACGAATGCTCTTTTGTTTATGGTTCGCACGAGCATGGACAACGATCCCGCTACAACTGCGCGCAGTCGAGCACTGGTGCAGTATGAATACGAACACTAGGATAGCCGTACTTGTTGATGATGTTGTTGTTGTTTTTGTTCTTAATGTTGTTGTCGTTGTTTCTGTTCTTGATGATTTTTTTGTTGTTGATGTTGATGTTGATAGTGATGATGGGCCCCGCCCCGTACGTGCACACCTGATAAGGTACATAGGATAACGCCGCCCGCTACAGCCGGCCCGTCCTCGGCATCGACGCAGGGCGATGGGCGCGTTGACGCAACGACGCACCGCTGGCTCGCTGCCGGAACGCAGTGATTCGTTCAGTGCTGCTCATTCTTGTTGTTGTTATTGTTGTTGTTGTTCCTTTGTCAAGAAGAATGAGCCCAGCGTTCATAAGCATTCCCATCAATGTACATAGGGAGAACAGATCATTTGCACTTGGGGTGCCAAGTAGCACCGAGGGGCGCTGCAGTGAGGAACACAGGGCGCTTGCGGCTTGGAGTGCTCGCTGGAGGCGGCGACCTCGTACTCGAACGGACAGTAGGCTGCGCATGCAGCATGTTCCCCGAGGAAACCCCAGAGAAACGATCGTGATCATTGGGGGCGGCATCACTGGTCTATCTACAGCTGTAGAGCTGGCTCAGCGTCCGGCGGCGCCCCAGGTGATCGTGGTTTCACGACGTCGCAGCGAGTCTGCAGCGGTGGCAGCTGGCGGGATGCTGGCCCCACAGGGCGAGCGCTTGCCCCCTGGGCCACTGCTTGAGCTCTGCCTCGCTGCACGAGAGCGCTACGCTCAGTTCGTGCGCCGGGTGGAACAGGCCGCCGGTGGTGTAAGCACTGGCTACGATCCGTGTGGCCTCCTCGCTCCGGCTTTTCCAGGTGACGCGGTGCACGGCTGGAGGCCACCGGCGGACGCCGGCGAGGCCTACTTTCTCAGCGCTGATGAAGCGCGTCAGCTGGAACCTGGGCTCACCAGCGACGCCCAACTCGCAGGGGCCTGGCTTTTTCCGCAGGACGGCCAAGTAGACAACGTTGCGCTCATGGAAGCACTCACGCTGGCGTGCGGAAACCTTGGTGTACGGCTCATGGAGGGCAACGAGGCCTCGTGCCTTGTCGCAGCGAGACATGGCAAGACCCAGCGAATCGAGGCAGTGCGCCTCGCGTCGGGCAACCTGCTCTACGGAAATGCTTTCATATTGGCAAGTGGGGCATGGGCCCGGCAGCTCGTGCCGGTGCCGGTAAAGCCCCAAAAAGGCCAGATGCTGAGCATCAGCGCCCCTGGAGCCGCCACGGCTATGGACTTACTCGTGAGGCGAGTTCTGTACGGAGCCGATCTCTACATGGCACCGAAGCGGCTCTCTGGAAAAATCGTGATCGGAAGCACGGTTGAGGATGCCGGCTTCGACAACCGTTGTACGGCCAGAGGTATCAGTGGCCTCTTGCAGCGTCTAGAGAAGCTCTGTCCAGCGCTCGCCGACTGGACGCTCGATCGAACCTGGAGCGGTTTTCGCCCGCTGACGCCTGATCTTCTACCGATTCTGGGTCCATCAATGGAATACTCGAACATGTACTACGCACTGGGACACTGGCGTAATGGCATCTTGCTGGCACCGCTCGTTGCGCAAGTCGTTGCCGATCAAGTACTCGGAACGTCTCCGACGCTCGACACACAGCTCCTTCGTGCTTGTCGTTTTGAGCGCTTCACAGATGGGGCTGAGAAAGCGAGGTCGACGAGCCCGCCTCATTCGCCTAGGAGGGCGGCATACCCCGCTGATGCAAGCATCGGTGGACGTGCTGCCGAATCACCTGCTCCAATGACAGCATCATCGCCAGGATCACCGGATGCAGTCGCTGGCGTCTCACTGGGCAGTGACAAGAGCGCCAACCCGAACGAAAGCAGCGCACCGGCACCAGTCGCTCAAGCGGGACCAGGAACGCTTGCAGCGGACGCAGCGCCTTCATCACCTGAGGACGAATCGGAGGTTTTAATATGGAAAATTGCAGAGGACGGGTCGTTGGAGCCTGTTGCGCCTGGTTCAGGCATCCCTGCGCCACCGGACCCAATGAAAGCGGGCAAGAGCTCCGGAGCAGCCGTCCAATGGCCGTGGGCAGTGCTGGACGCTTTGGACGAGGAACGCCTCAAACAGGTGCTCGAGGAAACGCGCGTCCCGCGAACGTCTCCAAAACCGCAAAATGGAACCTCTGAAGACGCCAGCTCTAGCAAACGCTCTACGCCAGCGCCTGCACCAAGTACGAGTCCTGACGCGTACCAAAACGCGAAATCAGCTGCCAGCCTGAACGCATACGATGACATCTCCATCGCTGGAAAGAACGGTACGACAAGTGAGGCATCACGCCCCGCAGCAAATGCCACAGGAACGCATCCAGCGACGGCATCGGCAGCGACGTCTCGCGAAGAGCTGTTTCAGCGCATGCGAGAAGGCATCGCTGCTGCACTGCGTGAATACGAACAGGACTGGAAACTGGATATCGCTGACGATGAGATAGGCCAGGAAACGCAGGTACAGATGGACACCCAAGCGGAAGCCGCAGCAGCCCAATCCCAGGGCGAAAAAGCATCTTTGCCTGCGAAGGAGGGATCGCAAGGCGCCGACGCTGTTCGTCAGTCCATGTTCGACGCTTTTGCACAAATTCGCAATTTTATGGAGAACCCGAAAGAAAGCCGCAGTGCACCGAACAGTGACACGTCATCAGAACGACGATGAGCCCGGTTTCACTGGTCTGATGAAACAGGTAGGTGCCGCACGATGCACCGCACTTTGATGGTCTAGTCTCGTAAATGAACGCATTGCTTCATTAGCATGTAAGTCAGGCGGAAACACCACACACTTTCATGGTCTAGTCTCGTAAACGAGCGCATTGCTGTGTCACGTTTTATGCCGAACGCCCGCGTGCAAGCGAGCATGCCGCTCGTGCGCGTACTTCATGTAGTCGACGCGTTTCTTCTCGGTTGGACCTGGAGCTGTGTCACCGTCTCCAAGCTGACATCCCCTGGGACGCAGTGCAGTCCTAGACGCACGGCGCGCTCCTCTATCGGGATATGCGATCCACGGAGGCTTCAGGGGCATCCAGGCTGCTCTGCTGGCGAAGGAGTGCCATCACTAGGCGCTTGCGCAGCTCCGGGATGTCTCTTTGCGCAAACTGGAACCGAAGACTCGTCAACGGCAGCGGTGCCGGCTTGCCTTGCGACGGAACACGCGCAGGGCTCCAGTTCTTGGCCAGTGCCTCGGCGAAGAGCAGAGAAAAGACCCCACACGAGCCACCGTCCGTCTGGCGAGGAATCCGTTCATGCTCGTGGGCAAGCGATAACGTCCACGAATCGGAAAGCAGCCAAGGATCCTCGACGCCCTTGTCGATGCATTCGTCAGTCAGCCAATGGCGGAGGTTCGGAAGCACACACCATCCGTCTTGGCTGTGCATGGAGTCGTAGCAGCGCAGCTCGCGCCGGTTCGCGTCGATGGCGACCAGAACCCAATGGCGTTGAGCAATATTCACTGGAATCAGCAGTAAAGCGTCTCGATGGATCGTGAAGCGAGCTCGAGTCGTCCAGCGCCGAACGTACGCAAAGCAGTAGCTGGGACTCGTCAAACGCGTATAGAAAAAGGAATGAAAGCAATAGACGCCGCGCTGACGATACTCTCGATTGAGGAGACCCAAATACGCGTTGATGACCTCATCGTTAAGCCAGTTCGGATGCTGCAACCGCTGCAGGTCGTTGCCACGCAAACCGATACGAGCGTCAGTGATGTACGTGAGAACCCGGTCCCGATTCGAAGGTGACCAAGCCCATTGTACCAAGTTCTGTCCATGGACATGCCGCGTAGCGCGAGTCACAGCGGGATGTGCCGCCTGCGGTTCCCGGTGGGCTCTCTGCTGCCGTATGTCTAGGGCGAAGGCGCAATATTCGCGACGCAGCGACTTTTCCGGACGCTGCTTGAGCGGGAACCGCGCATCGTGCCGGCACTGTTGACCTGTGCGGTGTCGGTCGCCGCTTGTGCAACTGAACCTGGTAACTGGGTGCATCAGCGCACTCCCTGGAAGGCCACGATAGAAGAGCTCCTGCGCATACGCCATCCTGTCGACGACTTGGCACCCGGAAAGGATTCGTGCCCGCAACCGGTATCTGTGTTTTTTTCGCGACAGTGCTCGCCGTCTGAAGCGTCGCAAGCGACGGCTGTGTCTTCGCGCGAACATCACTGCAGTCTACCTACGTACGGTTCGGAGCAGCGTCTTGGTGCGCACGCTTCCCATATCCAATAGGACTGGCGTGCAAGGCGAGGCCTCTGCACCAGGGCGTCCCGCTCTTGGCAAACGACGCGCTGCGTGAGACCAGCACCTAGTGCCTATGCAACTGGTGTTCCAAGTTTCTCGACGTGTCTAAACGCTAAGCGACTTGTGTTCCCAGAACGAAGCGGATATAGAGAAAGCCCCGCAGCAGCAACAACAACAATAACATTGGATCAAGCGCAGACTGTGGTCGGGAAAAGTCGACGCCAAGGCACACCCATATTCGTATCAAATGCGACAAACGCACTACAACAAACATACACGGTTCTGTTAGGGTGTCTACTCGGTATGGTTCACCACCAGGCTTTGCGAGCTTTCTCTGTAGATTCTTCCTTTTTCTATCACGGAAATCCGGGTTTTAATACGCCGATTTCCCCTGTCTCTCTCGATTCATTATGAGCGGTCGAAGGAGGGTGACGACAGCAGCGAATTCCCGACTTGAACGCTGTCAGCAGTTGTCTACGCACTCCATGCACAGACGACAGTTGTGGTCTACGCTTCGCTGGCCGCTTTCATCTAATTGGACATAGACTCGATGCGTCCGTTGAATCGACCACACTTGCATGTTGTCAGGAGTTCCTGTATGTCTGCCGAGCTTCCTCGTACCGGTGCCGCTCTATGGCACGTGAACGCCTGGTTCATCGCTCAGTACGTCCTGTTGACGCATCCAGACGGCTGCCGTCGATGCACGTCTCCGATTCCGCGTCTAGTGCGGCATCCCAGGATCACAGGCCTGCTCTAGGAGATGCTGTCTGCTGTACGCGCAAGCATACGCTTCCCATTCGATAGAGGATTTGTGGAATGCGAACTTGTCCACCACCGCGAAACATGTACTGGGAGTAGAATCCAGTCTGCAGATCAGGTCATGAAATATCGGTCGTTTTCCGCTCCCTCGTTACCAAACGTAGATGCACGCGCAGCGGGCATTCACGACTTTGATGACTCAAGTCCGATTCCAGGACTTTTTTTTTGCTTGCAAACGGAAGAGAAGGGACCCTCTGGGCTCGTATCCCATGAGACGGTTCTTGCTTCCGTGGAATGCCGTTTTGTCCATGTCAACAAAGAGGGGCGATTCCGTCTTTCGTACGCAATCGATGATTCACCATGACATGTCCGGGAAACGCTTGCGATGGACCTGTGCAAAAGGCGACAAGTGATGATGTCGATTATTTTTTCGCGTCTGTCCTTGAAGCTACGTACCCATCCGTCAGCGCTTATTACTCCGCTTCGATCCTCGATACAGAAACTCGATGAAAAAAATCGATACGCAAAGAAAAACAGTGAGCCATTCAGTGTCCCATATTTTATTCGACCGCACCTGAACGTACCGATTCACATCTATGAAGACGCTAGTACTAGCTGCCGTAGCAGCCTCCCATCGCTCGAAGAGCACCGACGCTGCGCAACTGGAACTCGACCCAGCGACCTGTTGCGTTCGGTACACGAGTTCGACGCGCCACCAGACACGGCAAGCGTCATCTATCATAGGACGGCGTTCGCACGTTGTCGCATATGCAACGCTGCCCCGATAACCGTCTCAGGTGGCGTTTGCGAGACTTGCCGCTCCCGCGACCCGTTCGTAGAGCCGTCCGAGACGCAGAACACCGACGTCATCACCGAAACGCCCAATGAGCTGCATGCCGGTTGGCAGACGAGCGCTGGGATTCGCTGGTAGCGTCAACGCTGGCAGACCAGCGAGGCTGGCGGGTACCGTCAGGACGTCTTCAGCGTAGAGGTCGATGCCGGCTTTCGCGCCCAGCGCAAACGCCCCGGTAGGCGATACCGGGCTCAGCAAAAAGTCGCAGTGCTGAAAAGCGCGCCAAAAGTCATCGGCAACAAGCCGTCGAACCTGCATGGCTCGTCGATAATAGGCATCCACATAGCCGGCGGAGAGCGCAAAGGTGCCCAGCATGATGCGTCGCTTCACTTCGGGGCCAAAGCCCCGAGTGCGTACACGACGTGTCATCTCTGCCGCTGTACGAGCGCCATCTTGCCGGACGCCGTATCGAACACCATCGTAGCGAGCGAGGTTTGCACTGGCCTCGCTTGAAGCCAGGATGTAGTATGCCGCACATGCTGCCTGGAAGCTGGGCATCGACACCGGCACCACGGAAGCACCAAGCGACGAAAATGTTGCGATGGCCTCCTGGAGAGCCAGGCGCGCCTCCGATGCTAGTTGCGGCATCTCGAGCGCTTCCGTCCAGACGCCAAGGCGAATGTTTGCAAGCGGCTTGCGCTCTTCGACGAGTGCCTCTTCGATATCCGGGAGCGCGTCCAGGGATATTCCGGTATCCGCGAGTGTAGTGAGGTCATGCGGATCGGGGCCAGCGATCACCGCCAGGCAGCGCGTGATGTCCTCCACCGAGCGTCCTATAGGTCCCACCGTGTCCAGCGACGACGCGTAGGCAATGAGTCCATAGCGGGAGACCCGGCCGTAGCTCGGCTTGAGGCCGACCACACCGCAGAATGCTGCTGGCTGGCGAATAGAGCCGCCAGTATCCGAACCGAGTGACAGCAGCGCCGAGCTCGCTGCCACAGAAGCTGCACTGCCACCAGACGAGCCACCTGGGACCCGGGTGAGGTCTCGAGGATTGCGCACCACCCCAAACGCACAGTTTTCCGAACTACTCCCCATGCCGAACTCGTCTAATGCCGTCTTCCCAAGAATAATCGCACCTTGTTCTCGTAAGCGTCTGACGCACGTCGCGTCTTCCGCAGGTTGGTAGTTCTCCAGCAGAAGCGATCCAGCGGTCGTCGGTAGCGCCCTGGTCAACAGGTTATCCTTGATGGAGATAGGAACACCAGCGACGAGTCCGAGTGCTTCGCCGCGTTCACGCTTTTGATCAATCAGGGCAGCCTGCTCTCGTGCGAACTGTTCATCTACATTGATGTAAGCGTGGATATGAGGTTCGGTCTCTTGCAGTCGTTGGAGATAGCGCTCGACTACTTGCATTGCCGTCCAGGTGCCGGTCTGGACCTTTTCAACGATCTCGCTGGCGCTCGCCTGCAGGATAGGATCCGGGCCCAGTGCCGGTACACTTGCTGCTCGCGTCGCCCGCAACTTTGAGGACGAAGACTCACCAAGGCAGACGATCCTTGATGCAAAGTGGGCCGCTGCAGGTTTCGGACCTATCCACCACCGGTTTCGACTCACGGGTAGCTGCCGCGTCCTCGTACGCTGACGATACTGCGCAGTACCGCAAGAATCAGTCCAGCTTGAAAACTTCGGAGCGAAATCGCTTGGTGCAAGTTGCTTCTCGACTCGATGCACCCGCCGCCGCTGCCACTGCCTTACACCGATGCAGAGAGCGGAAACTTTTCGCATCCCCGTGAGTGCCTCGGTCACTCGTGGGTAGCGGCAGCTCCAGCGCTGTGCTTGCGGTCGCTGCAACAGAACTGAGTGCACCTCCGAGGCGACATAGCCCTGGACTGGACTAGTCCTGCTGAAGAAAAGTCGACTGTTGACAGTCGTTGGCCGTGAAGTGAGACACGACATTCCCAAAACTCGTTACAGGCTCTGCGACAAAACACTGCAGCGACACCAAAGTGCAAAAGAGCGCGGTTCCGACCGCGGGCTTCGGCGACCGTTGACCAGCCAGCTACCAGCAACAAGCACCTGTGCTAGCACAGCTGTAACCCTCAACCACGTCCTCGACGCACCTATACGATAAGGGGCTTCGTTCTGCGCACGAAGCCAGAATCCACGTTTCGCTCTCGTCGACGTCGTTCGTTCGACGCAGATGAGATCGAAGCGAAGTTGTCGGTAAAGTCATTGCCGCAGGGCTTGCTTGCCTTCGATCATGCCGATCCGTCGATAAACGGTACAGAGAGCCATAATGGATATCAGGGGATGTGTGATTCCACGACAGCGCTGCACAGATATCTTCCTGTCATGCGATATCCCTGCATTTGGGGTAGATCATCGGGGGCTCTTATGCTTCTTGGATTCGCTGGAAATTCGAGTCGTGCGAATCTGTGATCGTCTGTGAACGACACGCGAACATCACGCCAGGTGTCTATGGACGACGCACCGGCATTTCTGGAATGCTGAAAGACGGTGCATCCGTGGCAAGCTCCAGGCGTGAATCCAAGCGCTAGCTCCGGGTCACCGATGCTTTTTCTTGTCATCGCGGGTGGTCAGCGTTTCAGCGCAATGCGTAGTGCACTGAGTATTGGATGAATTCCTCGACGGTATGCTCGACAAGAAGCCGATGGTCGCTGTGGAAGCACGACATATTTCCGGGTGTTGATCGAGGCATTCAGGTACAGGTGCCGAAACGATAACAGGCTTGCGATGCCACCAGCACCGCAAGCCTATCACCGCCAATTGGTTACTCGATTTGACTGTCGTTCAGCTTACCGTATACCACGTGGTGCATCCAGCACTGTTTCACTGTATGCTTCTCTAACGCTTTCAGTGGGTGCCAGCACTCCTAATTCGTGAATGTTGTCGAGCAGTCATCAACGGGTATCGTGCAGTGTCGATGCGTATGCTCGGTGAACACGCGCGCTGCGATGAAGCTGTGGTGCCGTCCCTGCGCGCTACCGAACGCCCAGTGCCATTGGCTGGCAACAAACCTCGTGACTTGTCTGTGCTTTGCTTTTTCAACGCGTTGAATATGACGGTGATTGCGCGCGTCTTGCCTTCGTACTACCGAAATCAGTGGAGATCCGAGCTCTGTCTCGTGTGCGCTTGATATTGATCGTTCGCAGCAGCCGTTTGGGTGCGTATTTGTGTTACGAATGAGTCGTCCAATGCATCCTCCTCTGTACGAGACGGTGCTCAGCGCCCTCGATTAGGGTCATGTTGCGGTCTGTGCAGTCGTTCGAATGTCTCCTGATGTCTGCAATGCTCCACTCGCGATGAAACCGAGCTCCGAAAAACTCAGCAGCCCTTTCTGATTTTCGTTTGAGGTCTTTGGCTCCGGCCCTGACGCCAATCATCCGGGGATGCACGGTCATCACAACGCCCTTGAATTCATCTTCCATGAACGTCTGAACATGGGTGCCGTTGCTCGACTCAAATCTAGGCTTCACAAAGTGTGTGCAGATGGGTATGCCGCCGACCTCCATTGATGCTGCGAATGGCTTTCCATTCCCTCCCTGGAAACGACGAACATGAACCAAGCACCCCCAATGCCCGTGGCAAACCTATTCAAATGCTTCATACTTGCTCGTTGACGTCAGCCGTAGCTCGCGGAGAAGCGCCACACCGAACAGATGCGTTTGTCGTGACATGCGCGGCATGTATTCGATACATGGGCAGTGCAGGGAATACCCGCTGGAGGAGGCTAGGGCGCTCGTTTACAGCGAGGAAATTCGCCATATGCATCGGACGGCTCTGTTCCGGGAAACGTAGTAGTTGCGCATGATGCGAGGAAGGCAGGCTTCCTGTCCCAAGCATCCCGGCTAGACGACCGCTGTCGGGCCGATGCTGAGAGCAGCACGTTGCCCTTGAGGGATGGCAGGGAGCTCTGGCTCGCGTTGCGACATATCCGCAGAACTCGCAACCAACTCGAGCTCTTCTGCCTCCATCCGGCTCATCAGTTGCTTCCACTAGCACCAGGAGGATCCGTTCCATCCGTCATTATCGATCTGGGCCAGTAAGGTGACTATACAACGCCCACAAGCTGTGCTTCTTGAAGTGCTCGACACGAACCCGCATGTGAATTTGGCTGTTGCGATTAGTTCGACGCTTTCTGAGACCAGCGCTGTAGATGCTCTGGTCGCCCCAGTCCAGCTGCGACGTGTCCAGGTATTCTCCGAAGCGCGTTGTGAACTCACTGATCCTACAACCAGACCCTATTTCATATTCTCTATCTGGTGTATCGGAGTTGTTGTCGCACGAAGGTTTGATCCATCAATTCCGGATGAATGTTGATAGCTGGCAGCCCTGCGTCCCGGACTCGTATGAACAGCTGCTCGTCGAGGTACGGCAAGTCGGGTAATACTAGGTGAGCATTCCCAAAGCCAGAAGATAAGCGAAGTTGAATGGCGTCACGGATAGTTTTTGGATATGAAGCGTATGCGCATCTGTCGAATGAATGCTTGTACATAAAAATTCCATTGGACATTGCAGAAGACGTCATGGACGGGATGGGTCCAAATCCCGGGGCCTCACACGAAAAGCAGCACAACGCCGATACCCGCTACGTGCTCTTTGGCAGCATATTTGTGACGAGGAGCGACATTGTCTCGGAGGCAGACCAGGGAATGCAGGAAGCCGAAGCCGCTAGTTGCGTTGACGATGCATGAGGTGTTTCATGATCCTTTCCGTATGGAGCATTGTTACCGACTGCATGATTGCGTCTCCACTAGGGGTGAAGTTGTTGTGAGGATCGCTTCTCGCTTCGCTACGAGCAGTAGGCTGCCGCTCTGTAAGCACCCATGGACAGGTCGATCACTCCTCCCGAGTAGCGGTTCATAGCGCGAGACGAGCACCTGTTCCTCATGGGATGCGCAATCCTCTTTCAGGGCGAACCCGATAAAGTCTTGTCTAAAAAAGAATGGGACGGTCTCCCGTAGACAGGCGCGATTTTTTCGTTGCCCATCCGTGCCGCTTCATCCCCGTTCATATGCACCGTGCGAAAAACGTCACATACTGTGGTATCTCATGGAGTATCGCCCAGAGAGCATTCGGATTGCAACGGAATAACAAGAAAACAGCCTAGTAGATGGTGTCGGATTGGTTCTTTTCGGGTGCACGACGCTCGGAATGAAGGATACGAGAACGATCGGTCATCCAAGTGCTGAATTTTGAACGAGCGACCTGGACAAGCGAGGTGTTCTCCTCGCAGGCGAGCGGCGACAGCATTACGTATTTGCACAGCGCCTTCGTCAATGAAGAGAGGACATACCTTCTGCCAGATACCTGAGAAAAAAATCAAACATAAGCAAAAGAGCTTCCCATTAAAGATAGGCGGGAATGCGCTTCGATCTCTGCGGTTCGACCGGTCGATGCTTCATCTTCAAAATTACGAGATAAAAGAGCACAGCTAAGGTAGGCATAGGCCTGCAGCACCTAAGGGAGCGAAATGTTTCGCCTCTACAGAGTCTATATAGATATCTACCGACGCCCAGGCGCATCCTAGTCGTTTTTGACCGGCGCCTGTTATCGGTATCAGTTGCTCTCCCAGCACACTTCGAGACCGAGAGGCTGCCGCATAGAGTTGTATCGCGTCAGCCCCTTGGGTCTCGTCTTCAGCAACGCACATCGTCTGATCTGGATAGCAGCACTGAAGTCTCGGCTCACGGAAACCATGCGTTTAGTTGCCTCTGTTTGAACTCACCAGTGCCAGGCGTCCTCGAACGAGCGCCCTCTGTGTCACCACAGTCTCGTAATCATCCCGTCAGGCAAACACGTTTTCTCGTCTATCTCCAATCGACATCTTCTTCTTCTTCGTTGCTTGCTCTTCTTCGCCTGATTGTCGCCGAGAAGGAGATCTTCCACGTTCTTTCCTGGCAGCCGGCGAAACGGGGCCTCCAGGATCCGCCACGCTCAGTTCCATCACTTTATTTTTTTTTGAATATGAACCCGATGTCGAACGCGTCTGCTTTGAACCGCGAAACATGACTTGAATACACGAGTGTGAAGGCTGAAGCACAGCCGACTTGCCAGACGATACGTTGCAATGACTTTAACGCAAATACAGCTCGGACGTCAGAGGAACCCGCTCATCATCATCGTGCTCGCGTTTCTCCTCAACGGCGAGATACGCATCGCATCCCATGCCTGCCAGATTTGGAGGTGCGCGTATCGACCCCGCTATATAGAAAAAAGAACACAAACGAACATCTAACTAGCAACGAGATAACGATTTCTTTCCACCGCTACGATCAAAGTCAAACAGAGGAAACGTTTTCCGTATTGTCGAAAGTTTACCTTCCAGACGAAAGGTCCCGCAAGCCGGACGAGTCGATCGGGCTCTCGCGCCATATTCCTCCGTAGGGGCGGGTGCTGTAATGAGACCTGAGCAACTCGTCGGCAACGCAGTTTATTCTGGGACTCGGAGCGGGTAGCCTGCGTCTGCGCGTCGCCCTGGTCGCAGTGGACTCCTAGCAGCTCGCTTCCCGCTGTCGCAGGCAGTGGATCTGTCAGCACATCTTCCAGTCTTCCAGAATGCTGATGAATCTCGATTCCGTATTCACTGAATCATGCCGCAAGCGGACGCCCTCAGTAGTATCCCAAAGCGGCGCTGTCTCTGTGCTCCATCCGCACCATCTGTATCGGTGCTATTGCGGGTGCTTACCGCGGGTACTAGATGCTCGACAGAACGTACGAAACTACAAGTACGTACAGCAGAATGCATACGTAATGGGACTTGAAGAAAGGATCCAGCATCATGGACGTTTTGTCGATTACCAATACCCATTCCACAGTCAGCGATCCGCGGTCCATCGAGACGTACTGCCGAATCGCACCAATCAGCGCAATGATCTCCTTGACGCCCGGTATTCGAGCTCCTTCTCTACGATCAGGAAACGTACGCTTGCAGCGCTGCGTTGCGGTAGGCAGTAGAAGCACGGAGCTCGTTACAAGTGACTTTGTCTGGTGCACCAATGGTACCTGGTGTTGCGTTTTTGGCGTGCCCGGTGCCGCTCCGATGGCAGGTGACGCATCCAGCGTCCGACGGTACCGCGGCACCTCGTCGGCTGCAGCAGTCACGTCGTTGGGCGGCGCTGCGGCAGCCTCGCGGAACGCGCACTTGGCTTCAGTGCTCGTCTGCCTCTCTCGACAACTCGAACTTGGGACGGACTGAGCGGTTACGGGACTCAGTGACGCTGTCCAGTCTGGGTGAAGACTGGGTTGAGGCGTTCACGCGGGCGGTGAACGCACTGCTCGAAAACCCGGAGAGCGACGTACCGAAACAGTTGCTCGAGTCGTTACTGGCTCCAGATGCCAGATGGAGTGGAGACCTGATTGAACGCGCTACAACGCGGGCGTCCATTATCGACAAACTGGAACGGGCTGTTCACTTCTGGGAGTGCGCTGGCTGGTACATCCCGCCGAACGGTGTACGGTATCGGACAACGGCGGCGGAGCGCACCACTGCTTCCACCTCCGCGACTATCCACGTGGATATAGAGTTTATGGTGTCAGGACTGTGGCCTTTACCGTGGCGGCCACGCGTCGCCAGTGCTGGCACCTTATCCGTGGAACTCGAGCTCACAGGTGATGTATCCAGGAGCAGGTTGCGGGCACGGAATATCAAAGACAGACTCGAACAGGCAACACTGCCGGTTCTCACGCAACTTGTACCGAGTTTGTCAGACTTTGCCGCTGTGTACGTTGCACCAATGCCGGAGAACGATGCGGTTTTCCGTCGACGTGCCCGTCAGAGCACTCTGCTGGACGCTTCTGCACAGCGGCCGTCAGCGCTTAAGCGCAGTCCTGAGTACATCGACGGCAGCCACGAGCAACAACCAAGTGAAATCGCTGCCGCATCGCCACCTGCGACACAAGCAGAGCGTCAGCGCGCGAATACCCTGCCCACTGGACCTGAGAGCGTAAGCCGCGGTGGTTTTCGTTTACCGCCACGATGCTATCGCGAGCCTCCGTACCGACCGTATGTTGAGTGCTTCCTTCTGCCGGGAATGACGCGCCCCGCCTCGATAAAGTCAGCGTCGGGGTCGATGTTTCCTGTATTGCCCGCATTCGTTTTTAACTTTAGTCGATTTCGGAACCGTCTGGTGCTGGATCCTCAACAGTTCGCCTTTGTAACACCTGTTCAGGTGCGACGCTGGCTCCTCGACGAACTCGACCAGAACGTTGGCGCTCTTCTGGATAGAGCCGACTCGGTGCCTGCGCCCCGAGAGGAGCTATATCTTCCCGAAGCGTTCGATATCTTCGATACTGAGGATCTTTTCGACGAGATTCAAAGTCAGATCGCGAGTTGGTCGTCTCCTGTTGACGATCATGACGCATCGGTGCTGCAATGGCGCATCCCTGTTCCGATTCGTTTTGGACGAGGAAGGCGGGTTGTTGTTGCACCGCACCCGTATGCGGATGCGCTGGGACGGGGTGAAACCCCGTCGGACGAAAACCTGAATGGTGCCCCAACGGGTGCTCAACAGTTTTCCTCTGCAGCGCTTCCACGCTCCGTTTTTCGGATTCCGAGCGCAGTCTCTCCGGTTACGGTGGAGCGCTTAGAGCGCACGGGCGCTCCGCCGCTGCCTTCGATATCCGCCAACGGCCGCGTGCTTGTGCGTTATGCGCTCAGCGAAGGCACGGGGTGTGTATTCTTCGCTCGTCGGTTTCGGGGTATGCTCACACCGGGACGTCTCGCTCGGCTCCGCTACGACCTGCTGATGGATTTGCGTCTTGCTGGTCGCGTGCCGGCTGGTTGGCTACCCCACGAGTCCCGATGGCGACTTTCTTGTTATGATTGCTCGGTTGGATTCGATGAAAACGCGGAGATCTCCGTTGCTGTTTACCGCTCGAGTCGCCCGCTGTTTTGTATCTTTGAACTAGCACTTGAGGTGCCGCGGGCTTTCTCACAGGCAGATACGGCAGCATCGTAAGTAAGTGAAGGCTTTCGATGCGAGCGATTTCGCTTGTTCCACGTATCGACAGTTGTGTTTCAGTTCCCGAGCGTAGATACCGGATACCATGCGAGGACGTGTCGCGACATGGAGTCCAGCCTCGCTCGCGGGTAACTTGTGCGTTGCACCTGGATGAGCAGACATCGGACTCGAGCCGAGCTCGAGTTGCCAGCAGTGCCAGAGATGCCCCATCCAGTACGTACGTGTGGTCTGTGTGCTGCAGCTGTCGACGTCAAGTCGCTTCGGTCAGTCGACTTTGCATGTCCATTACGTGACCATGAGGTAAGTTCTTGTAGCGGCCTCGCGGGGGCGGTGCAGCTTCTCGTTCTCATTGTTGTTTCGTGCGCAATGGCTAGCATTTTGAGTCTGTTGGCGCCATGCGCTGACCCCAGAAGCGACGATGCTCTGGATATCGCAACCGCTGCTCTAGGTGTCCGAAAACATGGCCAAATCAAAACGAACCGAGCGTGGTGGCATAGTCGCTGCAGCATCCTGCTTTTTCACACATGTCTGGAATACTGCGGTGCGTTGACGCTTTGCTCTGCTACCTTGTTGACAACTGCCTATGCTTATTCACATGAATATGCGTAAGAGAGTCCGCACTGCGGTTGTCTTGCCGCGAAAGAGGCGTCTTCGTGCCCGCAGTTGTGCGGCGTGCATCCTGTCAGCGCACTCTGCTCGTTCCCGGGGTCCATCGAAGAGCAAGAGCCTCATTCGCGCCACTGGGCACCACACTCCAGACACCGATAAAACGTGGTCATAGGCTCGTCTGCACTGCGTGTTTGCAACTGGTAAAAGCTGGCCTTTCGTGCGCCACAGCGCTCGCAACGAACCTGGCTTGTTTCTTGACCAGCTGACTCTGCACCGAGCACCACAAGCTCCCCTGGTTGCTGTAGGGTCTGCGACACTCCCGCTCGGACTTGGTTTCTGTCTCGGGCGGTCCAGGGATGGAGCGGCTCTGTCCAAGTGGTGTTCGGCGGTGGCGTGTAGCAGTACCCGCAGCGTCGACAGAGCAGACAGGTCAGCACCTGATCAACGCGCCGCTGATGCTGCACTGTCCGCACTCTTTCATAGCAAACTGGACAGTAGAGCATCAGGTCTTCGCATACGGTGGGAGCGGTCGGCGTGTTTCCGCCCTCAGCGACACTGAACTCCAGTCTGAACGAGAACGAGTTGCGGGCAATGTGCTTGCCGCGTTCGCTGCTGGGCATGCCACCGACTAGTGCGTCAGGTGGATATGGAGCATTGGAGTGCTCGCTCGTTCTCTCTATCTGTCTGTCTATCTCTGTGCTCTTGCTTTGCTGTTTTATACGAACTGGTTTGGGTGGACAACTTCGACATTCAAAGCACGGCAATGAGGCGTTACGGATGCATACGAGTTTAGAGGATGCTCGGTTGCCTTTTCGAGGCAAAGTCGACGCTTTACCGCTGGCGTCTGAGACGGCATCGCGATCAAGCGGATACGCAACAAACTCGGACAGGTTCGGTGGTAACGGAAGCGATGGCGTTATCCAATGCATACGTAGGAGCCTGTCATGCTCTCCTTTACTTCCGAGTCGCGTGGTCAATGCATGCATTGTTCCATTCCTCGCTTTTTCTGTTTCGAGTTCTCACCCGTGGGCGCAGCGATTCGTAATGCTAGATGAAAGAGCGGAAAACGCAATGATTTCTCGTGATGAGCTCTTCGGAAGCTCATGCCGAATCTTGGCTGACCTTCGCATGTCCAGGAGTCGATGCCGTTCGAAAGACAGATTCTGCGTCGTTTGTGATCATCGAGAAGTCTGCATTTTACTGAAGCAATGTATCGTTCACGAAATGTAGTCCCAGCGGCTCGCATCTCTTCGGTTTCCACGGGGATCGGTTTTGGACTCGCACTAGTGCTATGGTAGTAACCACTTCACGTGGAGCGTGTTTCATCGCTTTGCACGAAGGCAGCGCAGCTGTATCAAAGCTTCCCTGTTTGTTCTCTAGCTTGGAATGGCTTGACGGTTCTTGTATCGCGATGACGAAAGTAGCGTTGCAAAAATCCTCTGTCGAGTAGAACAGCGTGCGCTTACGCGTATGACAGACAGCGTACTCGTCGAGTGGTCTACCCCAATGAGCCTGTGGATGTCGGATGAGGGACAGGGCGCAGAAATGGAGGACGCTTACGAAGGGCGTCCTTTTTACCCGTTGAGGGTATTTTTCGAGCGCTGGAGGAAGCGCTCATGCGTCGCAGGTCAAGGCTTGGTGAATCTGAGGTAGACATATGGGAACACCCGTCCACAATCAAGTGCCAGCGCTGGTAAGTGCACACCTCGGTTGTATACATAGAGGATGGAAATGGCAGGGGAAGCGTGGATCGAAAGCACGAACTATGCGACAAATGCGTCGACAGCAGCCAGAAGCGGTGCAACCTAGAGATTCCATGCTGCCACCAGCATCGCTCGGCTGCTGGCGACGGAGCAAGCGGGAAACCAGGGACCCGCGTACTTCATGCGGGGCGACAAGCGGCAGCGAGAGGAAGCACTCGGAGGAATCGTGCGAAAACGCTAGTGTTCATAACGCTATGAAGAGACTCAAACTTTAGTGTACACGAATGTGCTAGGGTACCTGTCCCATTTGGTGCTGATATGGGTCTCTAGGCACAGGAGACTTCCCGAGCTCCATGTCCTGAGCGCGCACCTGTCTGTCCGGGAGACAAACGGAAGTGCATTGACATCTCCTGTCGGTTGCAAGGACAAGTGTATATGGAGACAATGACTAGTTGGCAGGGGATTTGCAAGTCGCAGCTATCGCCGCGTTCACGCGGAACGCGCTAGCTTCATCCAAGCACTTGGCCCTGCGCGGTGTCCAAGACACCTGCTTGTTTCCGCCTTCGACGACGCCTGATCTCCGACGCATCATAATGACGATGAGTATGCTTTGTGGTTGCTATGCATCCTTTAGAGTTGTGCTGCGGAACTCGGAATATCTATCATGAGTTTGTCTGTGAACCGTGTTTGTTGGCAGTTCATTGTGCTGGCGCGATCACCATGGCCCTCTAGTGTTTACGCCATCACCCACGACACTGGAACCTACCGCATTTCTCCGCTCTGTCAGCGGTGACACTGGGACGCGCTGCGTATGACGAACGCGGCGTACTTCTGTTCATGATTCCGGGGTGGAAGCGGCCGTTGCCGTCCTGAGTGCTGCGAATGGATTGAAAGTTCCGCTTTCGGAATCGAGGAGTCGTCTGCTTGACACGCTGGGGAGAAAATGCAAAGACTTTTAGTTTTGCTGAAACAGCCTTGATTTCTGGCACGATTGGGATCTGCAGCAACGACGACTGCACGATTATTGGTGATCCTGGTCCAACATGAGTGTCCGGTACTTGGTCGAAGGTAACGCGAATTCACCATCCCGACTTGCTGTGATAGGCGTGACTTTTCTAGGTTTTCTGGAATACACCGGGACGCCGGCTTCCATGCCTGGATAAAGCGAGTTTCGAAGGCGCTCATAGCAAGATGCCCCGTCCATGTCTACATACACCAACGTTCGTACTTCTGGAGCCAACGATGCTCGTCCGATTTTACCCAGTCCATATCTTACGCTCATCGTGCAGCAATGGATGACGGATATTCACGGCTTCCGGTGAAATGTGCAACGATCCGCTCCGGGACACTCAATGCAGCGCGAGCGTACCGTGTTTCTGACCCGGTAAGCAGCGCATCACAAGTGCGCTCGGTAATTGATGGTTCAGCTTCAGATACGAGCGCGCGTGCATCTTTCGCAGTGCACGAAAGTTGTCGCTCTCTGCGTTGCATCTTCCGGCAATGATGGCTCCGTCTGGGCAGCACGAGTATATCTGTGCGCTATTTTTGAGCTTGGATGGCATTTAGCACCCCTTTTGAGCATACCCTTGCGTCCTATCCACTTGATGTAGACCAAGTATGCATGAGCAAGATCGCGAGTGCCGCCTAACATCCACTTCACGTCGTGTTCGTAGCTTCTTCTGTTGCTTATCTCCGCGTGGCTATTCTAGGTCTATGGGAAAGAACAAATTTGCGCGTAGCACTTAGAGCCTCCAGCGCACGCATTCGATCTTTCCCGATGCCGCAGACGTCGGCTTCGACGTACGGCAAGGTATTTTTTTGGCGGGCATTGAACGAGGTAGTTGCATATGGTTCATATCTATAAATAACTGTACATATGCATCCCCTGGCGCGAAAATCTCTTTCTCGCCTTCTTCCCCCAGGAATACATGCCCGTCACCAGCCGCTGGTTACCAAGATCAGCGCCGTTCGATCACCCCCAAGTACCGAGAACCATAGAGTTTAGCCCAGGATCCATGACAAGTTCAAACACAGTCTCTGACTCTTTCATACCTACCAGGCATCTTTCTTGAGTCCCTCTACCATGATATCATTTCCAAATATCTAAAGGACCAAATACGTCCATAAGCACCATCCCATCATTTCTATGCATCTCAGAAATCAAGCACCAGTACGTGAACGTACGATCCGATGAGCATTTTCGCGCCTTCTTTCAAACGTGTTGGCGCCTCCCGCGCATCCATCCTGCAGAGCGCTGCGGCGCCTCGCGCGAAAGCCAACTGCCCTGGCGCCAATCGACGGACGCAGACCGCCGCTGGCGCTGTGCAAGAGCTCTCGAGCAACAACAAGGTACGCGCTTGAACATTGTCGAAGTGGACTTCCCAGCAGAGAGAGCCGAAGATTTGAACCAGCAATGGAGCGGTGTGTAGTGAAACGTGATGGTCGTCGGCAGCCGGTAAAGTTTGACAAAATCACTGCGCGAATCAAAAAGCTGGCCTACGGTTTGGACCCGCTCGTAGACGTCACCGAGGTTGCGCAGAAGGTGTGCGCTGGTGTATACGACGGGGTGCATACCTCGGAGCTTGATGAGTTAGCTGCTGAAACTGCAGCGTACATGAGCACACGGCATCATGACTATTCGATTTTAGCTGCGCGGATCGCGGTAAGCAACTTGCACAAGAACACCGAAAAGTCATTCAGTGCGGTGATGGAACGCCTATATGCCTACAGGTCTCCGAAAACGAACGATCCAGCGCCGCTGATTGCGAGCGACGTCATTGAAATAGTGCGCCGCCACGCCGAAACGATAGATGGCGCTATCATCTACGACCGCGATTTCTCTTACGACTACTTTGGGTTCAAAACTTTGGAGCGCTCGTATCTGTTACGAATCGACGGCAAGGTGGTCGAGCGTCCCCAGCAAATGCTGATGCGCGTGGCGATTGGCATCCACAAGGAGGACCTAGATGCCGCACTAGAAACCTATGACTATATGAGTCAAAAGTACTTTACGCATGCGAGTCCGACGCTCTTCAATGCCGGCACACCGCGCCCACAGCTCAGTTCGTGTTTCCTCCTGAGCATGACGGAGGACTCCATCGAGGGAATCTATGACACACTGAAGCGCTGCGCAGTGATTAGCAAGAGCGCGGGCGGTATCGGTCTGGCGATCCACAACATTCGAGCAACGAAATCTTACATTCGCGGAACGAACGGATCGAGCAACGGTATCGTGCCGATGCTTCGTGTCTTCAATGACACAGCCCGCTATGTGGATCAGGGGGGTGGGAAACGCAAGGGCGCCTTTGCTGTATACCTGGAGCCATGGCATGCTGATATCTTTGAGTGGCTTGATCTGAAGAAGAACCACGGCAAAGAGGAAGCACGTGCACGAGATCTCTTCTATGCACTTTGGACGCCGGATCTATTCATGCGGCGAGTGGAGGCCAACGAACAGTGGTCCCTTTTCTGTCCGAATGAGGCGCCTGGTCTTGCGGATGTCTGGGGCGATGCGTTCGACGAACTCTATCAGCGCTACGAGGCTGAAGGCAGGGCACGAGAGGTGATCCCTGCGCGAAAGCTCTGGTTCTCGATTCTCGAGTCGCAGATTGAGACAGGCACGCCCTACATGCTCTACAAGGATCATTGCAACCGGAAAAGTAATCAGCAGAATCTAGGCACGATCCGCTGCTCCAATCTCTGCACCGAGATCGTAGAGTACACTGCACCAGACGAGGTTGCGGTGTGCAACCTCGCGAGTATCGCTCTGAACAAGTTTGTGGTGCCAGGAGACCGTGAGCGCGGAACTTGTCCCGTATTTAACTTCGACGAGCTCGCCTTTGTGACTCGCATGGTTACCAAAAACCTGAACAAGATTATCGATGTGAACTTTTACCCCATTCCCGAGGCACAGAACTCGAATCTGCGTCACCGCCCGATTGGCATTGGTGTCCAAGGACTCGCTGATGCCTTCATCCTCATGCGGATGCCATTTGAAAGCGATGAGGCTCGTGCGCTGAACCAGGAAATCTTCGAGTGTATCTACTACAACGCATTGCAAGCGTCGATCGAGCTTGCTGAGCGCGACGGACCGTATGCCTCTTTCGAGGGCTCACCAGCGGCACGAGGACAGCTTCAGTTTGATCTTTGGAACGTGAAACCGACTTCATCTCGTTGGGATTGGGATGCGCTTAAAGAGCGTATCACTCTTCACGGACTGCGTAATTCGCTACTGGTTGCCCCGATGCCGACTGCGTCCACCTCGCAGATCCTGGGCAACAACGAATGTTTCGAGCCGTATACCTCGAATCTGTACACCAGGCGCGTGCTCGCTGGAGAGTTCACCGTCGTGAATCAACATCTTGTCCGTGACCTGCAGGAGCTCGGCCTCTGGAACCCACTCGTGAAGAACAAGATCATCGCCCACGGTGGCTCGATCCAGCAAATCCCTGAGATCCCCCAAGACATACGAGACCTCTATAAGACCGTCTGGGAGGTCAGCCAACGGCGCCTACTCGACCTGGCTGCTGATCGCGGTGCCTTCATCGACCAGAGCCAGTCCCTGAACGTTTACATCGCGCAACCAACGATCGGCAAGCTGAGCTCGATGCATTTCCACGGTTGGCGTCTTGGCCTCAAAACCGGTATGTATTACCTCCGGACGCGACCAGCAGCTGATGCTATCAAGTTCACGCTCGATCAGCGTATTCTCAAGGAAGAGAACCACACCGCTGTCAATGGATCGCAACTGCCGTACAATCTCACGCCGCGTACCAGCGCAGCTGAGCAGTTCGCTGCACTCGCCTGCTCCCTAGATAAGAAGGATGACTGCATCGCGTGCGGAAGCTGAGCTGTTACCGATGATCGACTCTAAACCGTCTCAAATTATCCCATGGTCGACTAGGTATGTACCAGAGCGTCTTGACGAATACCTCTTGTCGTGTTGAGGCACTGATCAACGAGCTTTCTCGTGCCTGCTGAGCTGCAGGTGCAGCGGCACTGGATTATCCACTGGGCGTGTCGTGCGTACCGTGTGTGTCGAGACTGGTGGCGGCAACACGTGCGCTGCGTACGTCTTGCCGCGGAAGTGACGAAATGCCAAGGTAGTGAGAAACGTAATCCCTGATAGCAAAATGTATATCTTCGTATTTAATACATGAACGCTTCTGATTCCCTTTGACGAGAATGACTATGCAGGCACTGAGAAACGTAATCCCTGATAGCATCATGTATATCTTCGTATTCAATACATGAACGCCTCTGATTCCCTTTGGAGAGAAGGACTATGCAGGCACTGAGAAACGTAATCGCTGATAGCATCATGTATATCTTCGTATTCAATACATGAAACAATGCCGTCTCAAACCCGAAATCAATTCCCGACCGCCTGGCTGCAGCTTGGCCTCGGACCGGGTCAGGAGGTGCTGGTGCCTCACGCCCTGAGTATGTCAGACGCTGCTCAGAAAACCAAGTCAAAGCACGCAACGTTTACAGAGTGCCTGCAACGGGAAGCGGAACGCGTGCAGCGACGAGAGCCGGCAGCGCTCGCGACCTGGCTTGCGGAACTTGCCGCTGCGAGCGACGACGCACAACAATCCGAAGAACTAGTTACGGAATGGCACAAGTTTTTCCAAGACTTTGTTGCACGCCAGCAGTTTCGTGTCTTTGTGACCGGTGATCAGGTGCCAGACCAGGGCGGTCGAGCAATCGCGCTCGCAGTTCGGCACAGCATCCGTCGTTCGGTGGAAACGGAGACAAAGCCAGAGGTTGCACGGATGACTACCGGAGCTTGCGTTACCGGGGCAGATCCTGCCCAGAAACTGCTCCCGGGGCTGTTACGACCAGACGTGCTTGTCTTGGCACCGGCAGCGGAGCGGGTGTGTCGGGCAGCGGCTGCAGTGGGAGCGCTTTCGCGCTTCCGCCGCTCCCGTTGGACTTGTTTGAAAGTGATCGCTCGTCACGAGCGACTAGAAGTTAGCATAGAACGCTGTAAGGCCTTGGCAAGAACACAAGAACGCCATAGGAACGGTGTCATCGTGCTGGGAACGCCTCATCGTATCAGCGAGTTGATGCAGCGTCAAGTACTTGGCGCACCGCGGAAAGCACTAGTACTCGATATGAGCCTTGACGTGAAATGCCGCCGTTTGTTGCGTATGCCTGGTGTACAGCAAGCTGCCCTGCATTGTCTGCGGATGATTGCAAAAGATCTTGCAGGTGATCATAGCCTTCCGGAGCTCGTCTTCTACGCCTAGACGGTAACGATGGCCGGTTGCTGGCACCCAGCTCGCGTGCGGACTTGCGTGTACGCCTCAGTCCGACGAGATATCCCCTACGAGAAATGAGAATCCGAAAAAACTACGGCGGATTTCTGTTGACTGATCCTCGATACACATCGTGAGCGATTTCCGGTTCCAAGCGGTTGAGAGCATCACCGCTGGCCTCGATGCAGCGCTGCAGGTGACTGCGTTTTCACAGCGCCCTGCTGCGGTTGTAAATACTGGCCATTCACATGACAGAGCCGAGCGACTGGCAATGTTTGGTGCCTGGGAAACGACCATTGGCGGGCGTAGGGCATCCCGGCCGGTTTGCTATCCAGAGATGATGTTGCCGAAGAGAAACGTACGCTTTATGGCCAATGGAGACGTCCAGCGCATTGCTCGAGATCGTTGGCACCCAAGAAGGTAGCCAGCCAGCCAGCCAGCCAGCCAGCCAGCCAGCCAGCCAGCCAATCATTACTTGAGGCGTTGCAGAGCGCACACCGATGATGAAGCTCTGGTGCCGCTGTCACCTGCTCATTGTCTCATGCGACGTCGCTTGCGCTCCTTTGATGATGGATCCGGCGCTGAAGCCCGTGCATTAGGCTTCTTGTCGGGTGCATCAGTAGCACCATTCGGTGCCTGATCGGGAGCATGTCCTCGACCAGCGTCCGATCGACGGCGTAGCGAACGTGTATGCTGCTTCGGGATGTCGTACTCCGTCGAGTCGCTCGCACCAGCCGAGGATGTATCCTGAACAGCGCAGGACCCGGATTCCAAGTCCTTGCGTGCGCGTCGTCTATCGTCACGAGGTGCACGCTCCTTGTCGACACTGCGTTCAGGCTTCACGTGCCCGCGTGATGCATTCTTCTCTTCAGGATCGCGTGAACGTTGCTGCGCCCTCCGTTGAACAGACTTCACGGGCGCTTGTGGCGCGGGCGCAGCTACATCGCTGTTTTCGCAGACCCTAGACAGCCAGTCGAATCGTTGCCTCAGTTCCGTATCCTGATCGTAGGGTCCAAACTGCCGCAAGCGCTGCAAGATGGCAAACTCCAGCTCATGCTCTGTCGTCTGTGCCAGAATCCGACGAAAATGATATAAAAGATCATGAAAATAAAGCAAAGGTACTTGCTCCTCGCATACAAGCAGCGCACCAATTCGTTGCGCGGGTTTTGGATCGCCCAGTAGAAGATGGGCCAGCGCTAGTCGAGCTCGAAGTCGTAATGGTAAAACATCCGCTGGGTCCGTGATTCCATTGGAACAGGTCATTCGTGATTGCTCCTTCTCGTCTGCAGTGGCAGGAGCGTTTCCATCCTTGCCTACTGGCAGCGACTTGGTCCCAGAGACAGTCAACGTCGATTCACGAGATCGCCTTCGAGCAATGCGGACGGCGGTGAGCATTAGCGTTAGATAGTTCATGGTAGCAGCGACCTCGGCGGCCTTTCCCTGGAGCAACTGGGCATCCGCCAAGGCCTCTTGAGCTCGCACATGTGCGAGCAGAGGTCTCTGTGATCTACGTTCTGGTTCCACGAGTCCGTACCGAGTTCGAGCTGAGTCTCTGAGTCCAGTCGCACTTCGAGGTCCGCTGTAGAGTGGTGGCAACCCCGTAAGCGCCTGCTCGAAACCAGTTCCGACGGCCAATGCAGAGGTGTTCGAGGATCCCGCCCGAATGCGCTCTCGACGACGCATATCATCCAACCATTTGGTCAAGAGTGTCTCCGCAGTCGCTGCCTCGCCGCGTTTCAGATACAGACGTGCCAGGTTGACGACGGCATCCTCGTCAGCGGGTTCCATGCGCAGCAACTGCTCGAAGCCAGCTGCTGCCCGCTTCTCATCGCCTATCTGCAGGAATAGGTAGGTACGTTCACGCAGCGCTTCCTCATCATGGCCGCGTGTGGCGCTCAGCGCTTTCGTCAAGCAGTGAATCGCTTGTCGAGGCTTGCCCATGCGAACGCTTTCAGAGGCAATGTACTTCCACCAGTCCACATCGTGCGGGTTCAAATGCGCGGCAATGAGCGCCAAGTCGAGTGCTTTGCTCCACTCACCGCGAGCGCTATGGATCAAACTCAGCGTCTTGTATGCCGGGACTGCTTTGGGATCCTTCACTATCACTTCATGGCAAGCAACCACAGCGTCATGGAGCTGGTTCTCCAGGTAGCAGAGGTGTGCCCTGGCCAACAGCGGCTCCAACTCTGGTGCAAGCCGGGCTGCAGGCCGACGACCTCTTTGTCGTCCGCGTCGTCCGCGTCCAAAGCTCAGTGCTGCAGCGTCTTCTGTCTCGTCAGCGATTCCGAAAACCTGTCTTTCGAGACGCGCACCAAAAACGTCCTCCTCGTCGGGTGCAGCGCTAGGTCCTCGCTCCAGATAATAGTTCGTTGCTGCAGCCAACGCCGTACTCGAGACCGTCGCTGGATGAAACTCCGTTTTGGACCAAGGTCGCCGGGTCTCGACTCCGTCCAGCGTTTGAAACTCGGCACTACCAGGAACGATTGCACGCTCGTCAGCAACATCGCTTTCCGAACCGTCCGGGCTTGTCTCCCGGAAGCACGTCGACATAGCGGACGCCTGGGGTTCATCAAAGCGTTCCTCTCCCACGCCTAGTTCGGGCTCTATTCCGAGAGTCCAGCGTACACCTGCTCGTTAGAGTTGTTGCCGGGAAGCTGCTGGCCGCGAGGCTCAGGTCTTTGTGCCCCTCGCCCGCCGAGTGACCCAGCTAGTCGTAGCAGGTCGACAGAGCGCTCCCTGCCGAACTTTCTCGGTATACGAAACAAGTGGTTTTCGATCCAGCGCTCACGACGACAAGCGTTGCTCTCCAACGATGCCGAAACGAACGCTTTACAGTTGGATGCCGCTCGTTCCCGTGACCGAGGGACGCACTTGGTATACAAGTTCTTTTTTTGGCGCTCGCGTGACTTGCGGTATGAACAGCTGGTAACGCATAGCGCCTGGGTACAATCATTCGAGTTTACCCGCGATACTACAGGACAACCTTCGGGGGCGCTGGAGGTTTTCGCTCCCCAGGAGCATTGCAAGGACTCGGACTCCGGTAAGGCATTTCCCGGGCGTCACTGGATATGAGACACGAGCTGTTGTAGGTGCCGAAACTGGTGCTTGCGCTTGCTAGCCGATAGCTTGGGTCGGATGGAGTGACTTGGGTTGAGCTGGCTCGAATCATGCAAGGCGACGCTGCTCACCCGAATGGCGTAGGGAAGCGGATATCATAGCTCCTGGTCCAAGAGGGCACTCAAATAATGAGATTTGTGTAGGAAGGTGTTCAATTGAAGAGTGGCAACGTTCTCTGAATGCGGCAGGTACCTCAGCAGGAAACGCCTCAGGAAATCTTTGTTGTTGTTGTTGTGGTTACACCGGTGTTTCCCTGGTGTACCTGAAGCGTATGGGCGGTATGCGTCCGTGTATACACAATTTCTGTATACTTACGCTTCATTCCTCCTTCATCTCTTTTCTTGATGCCTCTTTAGACGTTTGTAATTCGTAAACTTGAGGTTTTCTCCCAGAACAAGTCACGGTGAGCCCGGCAGCAGCAGTCGCAGCGCTCAAAGTATCCAGCAGCAGATCGAGTCGAGTACAATCGGAGATATCGGAACATGCATTGGCTCCCATGAACATGTCCTTTACAGAGGCGAAACAGATCTTAATTGTGTTGGTCCATGAAAGGAAAGCTGGAATGGATGAAATGAACCCTCTTATGTTTTCTTCTGTTTTCCGAAGAGAAGAGGATTTGTTGAACGCGCTGCTGTCCGTGTTACAACAGGTACCGAGAGGAAAATCCAGACCAGAGAGCAAGTCAAGATATTCAGGCCGCCTACGCTCCATGTGGTCTAAGCAGAAACCCATTCTCAAATGCAAGCGAATGCGGCGATGACAAATCCATGAAGCATACCGTTTTCCATGAAAAACAGAAGATATTGGAGCCAGTTGAAGCGTATCCTGCAGCAGGTTTCATGTTGCTATGGAACGCCATTCCTTCCACATCATTAAAGAGAAGAGGATTTGCCGTCTGATAGGAGCTCATTATTTGACGAGAGAATTTCAGTGAACTGCTGAAAAACGCATCAAAGAACGACGTGGACTGGTTGTTTTCGCCTCGATCGAGCCGCAAGAATCGCTGCGTCTACGAGTTACCGTCGAACGGAAAGATGCTACCCTTGACGAGTTTGTGATAGGAGCATTGGGTACACAGGGAACGGAGAACAACGGAGGCTTCTCCATGCGCATTCGAGAACGATATCGGTTATTTTACGAAGCCGTATTCGCGTATGCTGCGAACCATCATCATGACACCAGTGACGTAAACTATTCCAACGGTAATGCGTCAAAGGAGCAACTCCGAAATAACCACCGAGTATCCTTAAACGACGTATGGATCCGGAAGCTTCAACGCCGCATGTCGAATATCGGAGCTGTACATCTGAAAAAACAAGTCGCAAAAATGCTCCAATCAGAAACACAGCCAGCAGTTCAGCGTACCGTCCTCGCCTGACACGGGTTTCGCGCTCATACGTCCGCTGCTCGCACCAGGTTGCCGCAGTTTTTCAGCCATGAACATCTGTCTCCAAGACTATCAAGCACTGACTCGCCGTCGCTCCAGTTGGCTCGCCGCCTCACCGCCGGGTTTCTCACGAGGCTAGCGATTGCCAGGAAGCCGACGAAACAGGAGCCAGCAAAGATGGTAGACGCATCAGCGCCTGGTCGACTTCAGCACCGTGATCCCGTTCGGGTTTGTTCACGACGGTGCTCGCGAGGAAGAATTCGCAGCTGCGTCGGCGCAATGGATGTGGACCGCTCAACTGCAAAAGCGACGCATCGAGTTCTTCGGAAAGCCCCGGATTCTCGCTGATCTCCTGGCGAACGCGGTCGAATAACGCTCGACTGTAGACTCGGCGACCGGGCATCGGCCTGGATGACGGTAACGTGGTCTGTGTCGACGGCACTCGTTCGTCAGCAACAACAGACGCTGTTGTATGCACGTCCGCTTCTGCACTCGACGACGACGACGAGCTATCGGGCATGGCGCTGGTGGACGATTCCCCGGGCCCGGTGGAAGTGTTCGTCGTGAGCGACAAGACACTCTCGTCGTGTTCATAGAACTGGATGAGTTCGCGTGACGGATATCGCTGAAAGTGCTCGGAGAGCGCCAGCCCAGTTCGAATCGCAAACGCATACACGTGCATGAACAGATTCGGAAAGCGACTTGCAAAATATGTGTACAGATTGGAGTTGGTCGATGCTTTGGCACGAGTTGTCTCGAGCGTGGAGGTGTTCACGGCGTTGTCGCGGGAGCGCACTTCCATGGGGTCATCCTCCACCGGAATGGGGCCCAGGAGCGCCTTCACCGCATCCGGCTGTTGATGGTAGTGGGTGCGCTTGTTGCGAGCGAGACGCAGCAGATCAACAATGCTCGAACCGTTATAACTCCTCCCGCGCAGGCTCAGCAGCACACTGGTATCCATACGAAGGCTCCAGTTGCCCAGCGGGCCCAGCACTGTCGACTCGCAGCCCCGTTCGATCTCTTGTCGAAGGTTTCGGCTGTCTGGGTGCTCGAACAGCGCATCACTTACGTCAATGAGAAACTGGAGTTTCCGAGCGTCACTCCAGAAAAACGGATGACCAAGGAGCGCCTTTGCCGACGGACGCCGCTCTGGTTCATGCTGAATCGCAAGGCGAACGAGGTCAAAGGCCTCGGGCCAAGCACGAAGCGCGCTGAGGTCCGCTGCACCCGCCAGGATGTTCGCATCACGTTGAAAGACAAGCTCTCCGAACGGGTGACTCCCCATTGTTAGTACATAGAAGGTAATACAGCCGACACTGAAGATATCAACTGCTCGAGTTAGCCGCGCAGGTCGTGCCGCATCCGCTCCACCGTTCTCCGAATGCGTCATTGACTCGCAGGCGGTTGCGTCGCCAGCTCGCTCCCGGGCATCATCGACAGCGCTTGTTTCGCTGTGCACACTATTGAGTCCCTCGAAAAGCGAGGCGCCCCGGAGAACCTCCGGGGGTCGCCACCCCACCGAGCCCACAGCAGTCGCACCAGCTGTGAAGGAGCCCCGACCCGCATCCAACCGTTTTGCAAGACCAACGTCTGCGATTTTCACGATATCATCAGATCCTATGGCCAGCAGCACATTCGCCGGCTTCAGGTCGCGATGTACGATGCCGTGATCATGTAATTCCGCAATACCTAGCAGGAGACCACGAAGCGCCCGGACGGTGGCAGGCGGCGGACCGAGCTGCAGCGGACCCGCCGCGCGTCTATCGACCTCTGTGGACAGCTCGTCCAGCAGTGGACAACGAGTCGCAGGAAGCTCGCCTCGTTCTACACGATCCTGCAAGGAACCTGCACAAAGCTCCAGCGCTACGTAGATAAAGTCGCCGCTCTCCTCCATGGCGTAGTATCGCAAGATGTGTTGACAGGATTCGTCGAGTTCAATCAGAACCTCAATTTCTCGCCGCGCAATTTGGTAGAAACTTTTCAAAAGTCGTTTGACTGCAACCCTGCGGTATCCAGGTAGAAGCAGTCCCTCGTAGACACTAGTTCCATGGCTCCCGTATCCGATGACGTTCGGCGAAATGAGAAGCCGTCCCACTTTCTGGTAGCCGGTCGGCAACGGTGCCTCACTGCCTGTTGCAGAGTCCGTTACAGAGCGCGGGCGTTCGACTCGCTGCATTGGAACCGGCTTCGGTACCAGCGAAGAGCGCTCAAAGCCTCGTGACCTGTCGTTCTCCTGGGCGCGGGCAGCTCGCGACTGCGTTGCGCCAGTCATCATCATCACCCGCTTCGTCTCCCGATGCCGCAACACTGGTGGCGGACTCGGTGTCCTTTGACGCTCGCTCGAGTGACGCTGCTCACGCTCGGTCCGTCGCATGCGCCATATGGTCCAGAGTGCGAGCGCTAGAGCTAGCGGCCCAATGCCTGCAAAAAATATCGCGACCACAAGAAGCACGCCTCCGTGGACGGGCGCGTGGTCATACACCGATGTGCCAAACGAGCTGTAAGCGTTCTGTGGCATCCCGCGCGGCTTTCGATACAACTCAGCAGACGGCGGCAGGCACATTTGCTGCCATTCATCCCGGTATCGCAAAGTCGTAGGCGGGTCCGGTGATTGCAGCGGCACGGGGCGAGACCATTGCCAAAAGTGCCGGGTAGCGCGAACGGCGTCGCTGGTGCCTCCATCAGGCAGTGCTACCGGTGAGCTTGCCGCAGTGTCTGTGATAAGAACGATATCGCCGATAGCGCGGAGCGATAAGATCGGGTATGGAAACTCTGCAGACCACATCGTGGTGCCTCTGTCGGCGTCGCGTACGACGACAAAGCGTCCATTATCTGCCAGTATCGCAACATAGCGAGCCTTATTCTGGACAGGTCGCGCAGCTCGGGGCACTTGCGGGTCTTCGGGATCGAGCGGAGACTCTTCGAGGGTATCACTGCTCACCATGTGGCGCGCGGGACAGCGTGATTCCCCCGCCAAAACTCTTCGTCCGAAAAGAAAGGGTGCTAAAAACTCGCCCGCATAATGCGCGGGTTCGTCCAATAGATACATTTCATAGTCAGCGTAGGTCACGTTCCAGCTTGCTTCTCCTGTTAGTGGATCCACAAACCGCATGCCCGAGTCCGTCCGCGTAATCACGAGCACTGGTTCCGCATTCTCTTTTTCAAGGGGCTGCTCCGAGTGCCTCTGATCCGGGCGCGAGCCGATCCCAGTTGCACCGCCTCCAGCTGAGGTCGCATCATCCCATTTACAGCGCCTGCTTGCCTCGTCATCCTCGAAGGATATGCAACGGAGAAGCTCGCCATCCCGGAGCCGCACTGTAAACGCCCGAGTCTCGCGCCGTTGTATTGGAATGCCGTACGGCACCGCAGGTGCGGGCGCTGGCTGCGATGGAAGCGGTTTGCTTACCTCCGCAACACGAGCGTCGCCATGATACGGCTCTGGGGACGGCACCGACTGGTCTCGATTAAGAGTGTTAGCCGGCGGTCCGTCTTTGCCCTTCCCGGAACGCTGGCGTTGCTGCGTCGACGCCGCTGCCTCCCTCCGCGCAAGACCCGACGTCGGGCTATGCCCTAGCTGGTCGTCGCTCTTGGCGCGTGTATTATACCCGCCATCCAAAGCCACAGGGTCCGTGTTAATATGCCACAAGGTTTGTCCCGACGGGACGTCCAGCGCGCGCACGGTACCGTCTAACAGGGCGGCGATGAGCATCGTTGGCCGACCAGCCCGCGAGCCAGTTCCACCTTGGGGAAAGAGCTGGTCGCCTGAGCTCAACTCAGAGTTCTTTCGTGTGGAGCGGTGCTGGCGAAAGGCGTCCGCTCCCAGCGTGAACAGAACACACTGCAGTACGATGGGTGTCAAGAGCAGCAGGGCGAGAAACGGGCGAAACCGCCCTCTCCGCGCACTGCCCATAGCAGTCTCACTGTTCGGTTCGTTACAGACAATCCTTCTGTTAGGGATTAAGAGACGCTGCCCAAAATCACCCACGTTGAGAAAGAAAAAAGAAAACTTGCCTCCAGAGGCTATGCAACGATAGCTTCTAGAGCCGTTTCGAATGGTGGCATGGCCTCCGAACCGTTGTACCCCGTGGCAAGATCGAGTCTGTACATAATTATCCAAAAGTTGAAGGCGCTCGATACGCCGGACAGCGCTGCGCGGCGCTGCTACCGGGACACGTTGCGGCTATCGCGCGATCGCGTATCGCGTCACTGTCGATTGAATCCTTTTTGTCCAGATATATTTCTTATTTGGACAGAGCGATATGGACGCAGGTTGTTTTTTGATGGCAAAACGCTGATATGGACCATGGATGCCAGTCTGGGGGATAGATATTGCAACAAATGAAAGCGCTCAGCAATGTTCACTCTCGTTCCGAGTTCCACGACGCATATTTTCGCACGGCTATACTGGTCGCTTTGCACGTTCCCTGGTGCGCCGCATACCGGCAGTGAGCACCCGCAATAGAGCCTATGCTGCTCGTGCGGATACTGAACGGAGACAGAGCGGCTTTGCTATATCAGTGGGGGTGTCGGCTGGAGGCGTGGTGCATTCGACACGGAACCAGGGTACATTATCATTCTGGGGGCCTGCCAGCTGCGAATGCAGACCCACTGCCTGTGGCAGCGCGAATTGATTCGCAGGGAGTCCTCTGCGACCAGCACGACGCCCAGAAGGAGCTTATCCGCTCCGAGTCCCAGAGTAACCCGCGTTTCGGACGAGTTGCGTAGACCTCACTACAGCACTAGGGACTGGGGGAAGCGTGAAGCACGAGCCCGGGAGACTCTTGCGGCTCGCGGGACCCTCTGCTTCTACGGTAAACTTTCGACCATACGGAAAGCTTTTTGCCCCTTTTGACGTTTATCGTAGAGAGGCAAAGACATCTTTATATCGTTGCTAGGTAGTAGTAAGTTTCAGTTCTACGTTCGATATAGTGGGGTCGGTTAGCGCTCCTCCGTATTCAGCATGTATGGGACACGACTCGCATGTCGTCGTTGAAGGGAAACACGATCCTAACTATTCGTTGACTTGCTATTCTACAGTACAAGATCTATTTGCGTTAAAGTCGTAGCAAAGTATAGCTTTCAATTCAATCGCGTGTCAAGCCTCAACTTAGTGTATTCAAGTGATTTTTTGCGGTTTATAGCAGAAGCGTTCAACGTGCGTTGTTTATCCAAAATTAAAAAATGGGAATGGTATAGAGAAGGAGGTGGAGGATCCTGCAGGCCGAGTGTCGCCGGCTGCCAGAAAAAAAACGGAAAATAATGCCGAGTCCAGAAGAAAAGGAGGAGAATAAGAAGCAAGGGAGGGAGTCCCCGTAGTCAATGGCTGCACGAAAGACGACACTGCGACGACATGGTAGTCGAAGCCTGTCTTCCCAAACATATCAAGGATCCCTACAAGCAAAAGATGCGAGAGGCCATCAGAAGCCGTATCCATTCGTACTCCAGGTAGGTTCATAAGGTTTCTGGAGGACTGAATCATATGTTGAGGGAGATATACGATGACGTTACGGACACCAAACCGGTCGAGGTTCCGGAAGAATTTTTCGACAAGACCTTTATTCGTCACCTGATGGTTGGAAGAGGGGAAACATCGGGGGGAAATGATCGAGTGCATGTACTCCAGGAAAATTACGCAGAATACCACTCCAATGGTACTCGATACAGCGTTCACCCGTGTATTTACGAATACGGGGCGAAGAAGTACCTCACGAACCTGAAGAACCATATGACGATGAACCTCGAACGTTTCATGATACGCACCGCGTTTGCACTTTATCCGGGCCTGTCTTGTAATAGGATATGGGGCATCATCGAAATCATCTCGAACGATCGTCAACATGAAGATGAGATCGAATTCGTCGACAAGAAGACATCACGCAGGAGAAAGAATGAGGATTCTGTAATCCGTACGGTTATGCAAGAGCATTGTGTGGCACTGGGCTGGCGAATCCAACAGACAAGATATCAGAGTTGAAAAAAGATAAGGAAAGATACTATCGCCTCGTCCCGCGCCATGTTGTGTTTCTGGACCGAGAACTCGAACGCAAGGCAGAGGTGAAGCTGGGTGAGGAAAACAATGAAGAGTGGGAGAAACGGAATGCAGTCCTTATGGGGAAGCGCTTCAACGTGGTTCCAATGTGCAAGATCAAGTCACATTTTATGACTATCGACTTCGGCGTCCTTTACGGCATAATGAAGGAGATCAGTCCGGAGTTCAATGTTAGTAGGGAGGAACTCTCCGGTGAAAACAGGGATACGTACAGTAAGAAGAATATCCTCTATTTCAAACGTCTCAAAGTGAGCAAACAAAAGGTATTTGCTGGGTTGATCGAAATCGATGGAGTAGTCATGTGTGTACACTATCGGCGGTTGACGAAAGATCGTCCAGTCCCGCCCTCTGCTGCGCCCTCGACGAAGCATGAAGAAAACAAACAAGCGGATCCTGCGACCGAGAAAGTGCGAGGTACCGACTTTGACGTTGGCACGGACCCCGGCAACGCAAATATCATAAGCATCGCAGAACCCAAGCGTGCCGTGCGGAAGATGGTATTGACGGTAAATTACGTCGGAAAGGCATGCGTCTTTTGATATCCTCGAGAGCAAGATACTATCGAGAATCGGGAATCATGAATGCGAAGAACAAAATCGACAAATAGAATTCAGGAATGAAAGAACACCTGGAAGCTTTGAGCGAAGTGACAAGCCGAGGAGCGGACTTTGAAGCTTTTCTGAAATTCGTGGAAGTTCGCGTTGCTCATTGGGATGCGCTATGGAAAGAGTACACCAAGCCCAGTTGGGCTCGTCTGCTTATGAATCTATACGGTGGGAGACAGCGGGCGATCGCGAACTTTTTCAATCTGTTGAGCGCCTTGAAGGAGAATGAAAGTCAGAGGCTTGTAGTAGCATACGGAGCAGGGCGCTGGAAGACCCAAAAGGGGTGTATGCCAGCTCCGACGACGAGGGTGAACAAGGAGTGCGCAAGGCGTTTCGTTACGATACCCGTAGATGAGTTCCGAACATCGTATACACACCATGAACTGGGGTGTACATTTCAAAGAGTGGAGCTGGAAAAGTGTCAATGGAGCCCTGAGGAAATCGCAAAGTACGGACTGCTGACGGAGGAGCAAAGGGAAAGGAGGGCAAAAGTTCAAGGGCTACTCGCACTGGTGAGTACAACCAGTGACGGCAAGAAACGTATGGAGTTTGTGAACCGAGATTTTAACGCCGCTCTCCATATACGGAGATGTGCGGTGCTGGAGGAAAACCTCCAGAGTTGACAAGAGAGAATTTTGTTGGAGAACCTCTCAAGTCGAACTATATGAGAAAAAATTGGAAGCAGTAGTAGGTGGCCGGTCCAGAAAAACTGGGAGGCGTCTGCACGTCAGTTGGAGACGTTTTGTCTAGGGCGCGTTCACCGCCACTACTGTACACCGTTGGCGTCGTTCGAGTGCGAAAGGCGTTTGCAGTTGGCTTCGTCACGCATCCATACATATTTGCATGTACAGTATACGTACGCGAGCAAGGAGACAGAAATGAGCGCTGCTGTATACTTGTATACATCCGATAACGCTTTAACGCATGCATGTATTTGCATGTAGAAGTATATGCAGGCAGGCAATGATGTAGATATGCATCCATGCTTTCAAGCATGGGCTTACATGCGATTCTTGTATATACCGCAGATCCCAGGCGAAGCGATGCCTTTCCGTGAGGTTCTCTAAGACGTCAAGCCGCGCGATCCCCGTGCATCACAGCTGTTCCTACGTGGCATGAGAATATCGTCGAATAGGGGTCTATTTTCGTTCTTCTTTCGTATCATGTGCGAATGAATAATACCTCGTCTTTCTGTGATGCTTTTGAGAAAAGAACGTGCAGCAGTACTGAAACAGAAGGCACGCGCATGCCGCACGCCAAACCGTCAACTTTTCTCAGTACCCTGGTTTCCCGACATGACTTTATGATTCGATTCACAGAGATGGAGCTCTGTGTCGAGCGTCAGCGCCAACGCTGGGCAACTGGATCACATTCGAGAATTATCACTGCTCACGTGATCTCGTATGCTCCCACAGGAGATAGCGTTGCCGGCGTCGCTTCTGAAGACGAACGTGTTCGGCTGGATTCCCAGCCCAGAGGCTCCACAGTTACCGGGTTGTAGAGACTCTGCGGTTTCTGCCGCGTACCTAGACGCCATCCAAGCCAAAAAATTGCCACGCATCCGAGAAAAACTAGCACGCCGCTGAGTACACCTAGGATGAACACTACACCCCATTTGCGCCGAGCGGTATCCCTAGCTATATAGTCGGGTGTGTTCGTCACCGTAAGCCAGTCGTTCTTAGACGGCCGACAAGCTTCCGCACGGATCTCGCTCGAACGTGCAGACGAGGATCGTTTTGAGACAAGCTCCATGAATCGTCTTAGTGTACATATCGGTTCACAGCCCGGGAGCTCGAATACCTCCCAATTATACCGCACGACGACGTACCACTTGTCCAGCGCCTCCCAAGGCATGAAATCATCGGAGCGTTGCAGCATTTGGGGCAGTTGTTGCTCTCGTTGTCGTTGTGCATTTGGTGCGGTACGTATATCGGATGTGCTTATGGCTGCGCTTCCCGCTTTAAGAATGCCATTCGGAGGCTGCTGGTGAAGCTCACGAAGCTCCACGATAATCGTGGAACCGAACGGCGGTGCTCGTTCAGGATGCATACCGAGCACTGCCAGCAGGGCTGCCAATGTCGTGTCGTGCCCAGAGAAGAGCACGAACTTCTCCGTTCGAAGGCCAGCGATTTTCGTCCGCAGCAAGTTCAGTATATGGAGTGCCAGGGGACCACCCGTCAGATTCGCGGCTTCCGCGCTCCGGTAAAGGTCCGCAAAGCAGAATCCATAGAGGGTTCGAACTCGTTCGCGGACCGAGTGATTCACCTCGGGAGGCAGCTCGATACCCTGCGCTGCATCGCATTCCCATACATCATAGGCAGTCGCAACATCGTCCAGCGTGGCTGGTCGACCTAGCCCCAGAATATTTCTGCCGAGGTATTCCAGCCAAAGCTGATTCGCGGCCTCAAGCTCCCTCCAGGCCCCTGATAGACGCGTTTGCATCTTGAGTTCCTGCCAGCGAGCGCACCCTACACCAGGCAGCATCATAATATCTTGAGACGTCTCTATGGTGTGCACAGGTACTGGCTGGTACTGCACCCTTGTATCTGATGTGTTGGTATAAAAGAGCCCCAGTAGTTGATTCGTAGCCGAAACCAGGGCCCGATCGATATCACTACTGCGCACATGCACGTCCACCACGTTGTAGCGCACCGGCAAGAAACCGTCATAAACATAGCGGAGTATCCTACCTAGTTCAAACTGCTGATGGATACCGATCGGGGTGAGCTGGCCGATCCCCTCGGGCCACTTGTGGTATGGCAACGGGTCACGTGGGTATGTCCCGAGCGGAACGCGGGCGCCGTGTCGACAAACCTCAATAATCATGATCAAAGAGGTGTTCTGGTTAGCCGCCAGCACCTCCTCGCGTACCCTGTGTGCCCAGAGCGGGGGCCAGGACTCCACACGCCGCGGTGCGAGTCGTTCCAGGGGGTCGGCTCCGACAAGTCGTCCACTCGATCGACTGCGTGTACTGTTGGCGGTGAGCACTGCTTCCAAGCTGCTCCGAACGTCCAAGTCACTCAGGGCTCGCTGTCTGCCTTTCGGGTTACTGCTATTTGGAGACTCGTCTCCAGTGGGTAACCTCACGAGGGGTCCCGTCCTTCCGAACTCGCCAACGAGCAGCACCAACAGTACACCGAGAGCCAGTAGTCTGAGCGTCATCGGACCGTGCTAGCGAAAGCAGAGCGTCCTAGAGACGACTCCACAGCGCTTCACCGTGTACTGAGTGTCGAGCCTACAGGCCACTTGAACTGTAGTGTTCACGTGGCTTCTCCGTTTTGCCGCATCGTCCGGCACCGCCCCGGAATAGGCATTGCTGCAAACGGTACGTCGTTTCACGAGCACTTGGGCGCTCGTTGGATATCGTCGGAGCTTGCCAGCGTGTTCAGGCGCATCTAGTTCCAGCCAAGCGCTGGGTGAGCGTAAGGTACGCCCTGCGCTTTACCCGCTCGCCGTACGCTGTTCCATGGTGCTTCTACACATTATCGACGGAGACGCAGCCCCAGAGGTCGGGCCTGCAACAGAGCGACGACGAAAAGCGAACACCGCAAAGCGAGCAAAGCGACGACAGTCGAAGGATCACCCCGCACCACTAGAGGCTGTTGGTGATCCAGAGAAGCGTGCAACGTCCGGAAGTGCACTGGAGGCACGGAGCAATGCACGAACTCCGAGAGCAACCGCGGTTGTCGCCTCGTGCACAGAAGTTTCTCGCCAGAGCGCCATAGCAACTGTTGAACAGCAGCCTTCTGCCCTGCACTCGGGTGCGCTCGGTTTAGACTCTGATTCTCACGCACGAACGCCGACTGGACTTACTGCACCAGGTACAGGTGTCGATCCTCACTCTGATCAAGAGCGTTTGCACGCTACGATATCATCGAAGGGCGCTCCAAGCGCAACTGGACCGCTAGGTGTTGCCTCATTGGCAGCATTCGTCGGGGCAACTTGTCGAGGCAAAGGAACTCGAGCGGGCACAGCGGTTTGCATCGGGACCGAGCGAAAATCCGCACGAAGGCATCGGAATACCACCGGAACCTCGGGCGATGGTACCGTATTGACCACCAATGCTCATACCACTGCACGAAAGCCGAAGCAATCTACCAGTTTGAACCGATCCCCGCCACAGAAGGTTGATGGAAACGAGTCGAAATGCGCTGCTGTTTTGGCATCAGGTACCGAAGGTCTTGTGGTTCAGGAGCACGCGCGGCACAACCATTCACAGGGTGTCTCGCTTGCACAAGTAGAGTTCCGTGCGCTTCCGCTCGATCCTTCGCTGTGCTATCACGTCCAGCATCGACTTGGCTGGCAACAGCCAACCAGGATTCAACAACGGGCAATTGATGCGCTGCAAAGTTCAGTGCAGAGGTCCAGTGATCGGCCTACGTTGCCTTTATGGAGTATTCGCGCGCACACCGGTACCGGTAAGACCGCAGCATACCTGTTACCAATAATTCACTGGATGCTACAAAAGCACCCACGAATGGAACGCTCTTATGGAACGGTTGCCGTTGTTCTGGCTCCGACGCGGGAGCTCTGCGTCCAAATCGAGGACATGGCTCGTGCGTTCCTGCGCCCATATCACTGGCTTGTCGCATCAGCGTTTGTCGGCGGCGAGAAACGCAAATCTGAAAAAGCACGTCTGCGTCACGGTACGAATCTGGTTATCGGCACACCGGGTCGATTGTGGGACCATCTCCAGCAGACCTCCAGTTGGCATTTGGAGCATTGCGAGTGGTTCATACTCGATGAGGCGGATCGGATGCTCGATCTAGGCATGGCAGATACCGTTCGGTCTGTTTGGACTGAGGTCTTGCAGCGACATAGCAGCGGTAATGCGACGCGATCCGCAACTGCTCTCAATGGGACGAGCGTCCCGGTGGGTCCGTTACGAACCGTGTTTGTATCTGCTACGATGCGTTCAGAGCATGTGGAAAAGCTCTGCGAGATATGCGCTCTCGATAAGCTCGCTGACGGAGGTAACGCTCCAGCAGCGACAATGCAGTGCATCGACGACGACGACGACGATGCTGCTGCTGCTTCTACTACAGCGGATACGCGTCATCGTGCTGCAGTCGCAGTCGATGCTCATGCGGTTCATGAACGCACGGGTCATGGCGATTGCGAGCAAGCAATAGAGCGCGGGGATGAGACGCGCCTGCTCGTGCATGCGGCCTCGAACTTGTACTCTAGAGCACGGCGGAGCACGCAGCTCGACGCCTTACCCGGAGACCTGTCCAGCAGTCCTATCCTGCATTGCTTCCGCCTGGTGCCGACACGCTACCGCCTTGCTGAACTGGCGTGCGTCCTGCACGCTTTCGGCAACGGCGTCCTTCAGCGGGCCCTGGGTCCTTTGCTACCTTGCACGGACGAGTTCATTCGACCCGAATCATGGAAAGCGCTGGTATTCGCATCGACGTGCGCGTCAGTGGACTTTCTTTACGAACTCTTCCGACAACTGGGGAAGAGGCAAGAGACGCTGTTACCAGAGGGGCAGGCTGAAGTATCCCCACCAGAGCCAGTTCTCAATTCGAACGGTTCCGCCTATTCAACAGGTCTTCACTGTCAGCTCTTTCGCATTCATGGAAGTATGACGCAGACGGAGCGGATCCGAACTTTTCGTGCTTTCCGAAAAATGCTTTCAACGCCTTGTCTTCTGTTTTGCACTGATGTTGCAGCGCGTGGTCTGGACATTGCGGATCTCTCGCTCTCCGTACACTACGATCCACCGACTAGCGACGGCGACCAGGAATACTGGCACCGCGTCGGTCGCACGAGCCGTATGGGTTCGGTGGGCGCTTCTGTGGTCATCCTCCAAGAACACGAGTCCGGTTACCTTTCATGGATGGCATCCAGGTACGGCTTCGAGTGGCGATCGCTTCCCTGCCTCGCACAACAGGTGCAAGCACGTGACGGCATTCGTTCGATGTCGGGCTCCAGGGAGGCTGGTGGTGCATTTGGCGAGGCTCACCACAGCGTCCGAGCTGAGACCTATGCCGCCCATCAGTCGTTCCTACAGGAAATTCGGTACCTGGTGGAGACTGTGCCCTCTCTGGAGCCACTCGCTAGAAAAGCTTTTTCAAGTTACGTGAGGAGCTATCGAACCCATTCTCGGGATATGCGGCACATCTTCGATGCTCGCTGCCTTCATTTGGGCCATTTGGCGGATAGTTTTGGTTTACGTGTCGTGCCTCGGTGTGCAGGTGCAGACCACGAGCCTCCATTGACCAGGATGCCGTCGCGGAGCACACGTGCGCTGCCCAGGAAACGCGCTCCGGTTTCGAACGCACTTGTAGAACGCTCCGCAGCTAGGCAGAGGCGACGTCCGAGCGACCAGCTGCTTTCGACGACCATCGATCGACGGAGCGAGTTTATGGCTTAGACGCGGCTGTTACGTTTGGATGAGGGATCTTTCGGTGCGCTCGGTCCTGAACATCCCACTTGATATACTGTGACGTGCACTGCGTTTCGGGCTCGGGGACATCTCGCCGTTTGTGGATCGATGAGAATGGCGGCTTTTTGTGCGACGAATTGACGCAGTTTCTTTTTGTTTTCCGAGCCTCGGACGAAAGGTTTTCAGTGCCTTTGTGACCGATTCGAGTAGTGTATGGAGAGCGTTTTGCTTCTCAAATCGTGCACTGTTCAGAACTTGTACAGCAACTTGGTATGGGCTACCTTGGTCAGATTTGTTTGCAGGGAACATAGAGCGTGCGGGCGTTTCATTGTTGTAGCAAGCAGGAATCTCAGGAGATTTCCCGAGACGCGTGAATACTTTGTATGGTTGCCGAAGGTACCCGAGTCCGTCTATATTTGTGTGTGCACGCTGGAATGCATCCATATTCATGGTTTTTAACGACTAATCTGCTGAAATGCTCGTAGACGCGCATCTGCGTATTCGCATTTGCATATTCTGGACCGCATGTGTGCAGGCGTGTGTGCATCACAGGTGCCTCGCAAAGACAACGTCTAAAAAATGAGAGAACACCGCGCTTCGTGGCTTGTTGGTGTCGGTACACGCTGCTCAACGCTGCTGATTCACGTGAAAGGATGGTGTGGAGTTGCAAAGCGGTCTGCAGACTGCTGCCGCTGGTTCCGTGGAAAAGGCCTCTCTAGGTTCAAGCTGGATGTCTGTTCTCTATTTCAACAGTATGACACGCACAGCAATGCTGCTACCTGCCTGCATTGTGTGCTCCTATTATGGGGTATTCTTTGGCGCTGCGCTGATCGATTTATGATGGATCTCATTCCATGGATATGGCGCAGATATCTTTCATGAATAGATATGCAGAACGCTCTGGCGGATGTGGAAGACCACTGGAATGCAAACACCGTTGCCTCTTACCACAAGCGTATATCCACTTTCAGCGATCACAGGTTCAGGAATCAGGAATGGGCTGCGGAGAAGCGGCTTTGGATTCTTGACCCGTCCCCGGTAGTGTCCCGCCTAGGGCGACCTCGCCAGAGCCGCCCGAGTACGCGTCCACAGCGCACAACTGCGGCAGCGGTACAGGCTTGTTCGCGAGCGTCAGACAACCGCCTATTCAGGGAGCAAGTCTGGTACGGCACGATTTGCGAACTTGAACAGCTCAGTGAACCGGTGGAAGAGAGCGTGCCAGTGCTCATGGGCCAAGGTGCTGCGGATGCCTTTGCTTTCTCCAGCCTGTCTTGCGTGCTCGCTAGTATTTCTCGAGTCACCGTAGCCGGTTGTAGAAAAATGACTAGGAACGGGTTATAGGTTAGGTAAAGCATGTTGCCCTTATCTTGGAAGATTCTAATCTTGTAGAATGTCTTCCTCAGTGTGCAAGGATGTGTGAGAGTTCAGAACCGATGTCGATGGTGCCGAAATGTACACGAAACGAGACTTGTGGCTTTATTTTGTAGTACATGCACGTCGACGTGAAGTAGAAGGAATTCACTGAGCTCATTCGGGCGTAGGCGCTCAAGTCTGGGCCTCGTCCATCTCTCACTGGCTCCACCACCCTTTGCAGGCTTTCTCTGTGCGGCTGCCTCTTGATCCTCTCTGATGGCTCCAGGCTGTCGATACGTCGGTCTCTCCTGCAGATCCAACTCCGTGACTAGCAGTCAAAGCGAACTGGTGGCAGTGTTGATGGAGATTTTTTCACCGCATTCGGCAGTTTCCTACGTCACTCTTGAACAGATGATCTTGGTGAGCTCTACGTCGCTCGCCATATTCCTCCTCATTACGAGCAGCCTAGGTGCACCATTCGCAGCGGTAACCCATGGATGAGGTCAGGAGTTCCTATACACTCACCACACTCTTTCTTTTCGTATCCCGATCTTTGGCACGTACACGCTTGCTTCACTGCTCACTGCGTGTCCTTGATGGATACAAGAGGCTGTTTCTGGAAGCCATTCCCGGTTTCTGCGCTCAACGACGTATCCTGGGATCGTGGGCACCTTCTGAAACATCCCATCGGCGAGTACGCTTTCTCTAGAACCATCAAGTGCATGCTGTTTCATTTGACAGAGCGTATGTGGAACGCGATGTTGTCCATGAAAAAACAGCAACTGCAGGGAAAATCCAGACTGGAGATCATGTCGATCATTTTCGATCCGTCGACGCATATTTCCTGCAATGCGCTGATGCACTCGAAACTGTAAACGATCGCACCGAAGGCTTCCGTCAGAGTCCAACAATTTTTTCCATGCCAACCTAGTAGACTGTTACACATATTCGCATATCCCATTGCAATAGCCATGCTGGTGTTGAATGCCGTTCCGTCGATCGCCATACAGAGTAAACTGGATTTACTCTTCAAACAAACTAGGATGGTTGACGTTTCGATCCCAGTGACGCTTTGGCAATACCTGGTGAACAAGTCGCCAAATGACTCTACCAGGTAGTTTCCGTAAACAATCCAGCGCTGCAACTGGGTTCGCGCACAAGTTGCCAAGAACCAGAGAGATCGAATCCTTGGACAACGTTTGAACTGATCAATAGTCACACCAAGAATGGAGAAGATCAGATATTCGTCCTTATGAACTGAATGGTGATATCGCGTATTCTGCGAACCCTTGTTTGCGGCTGTCGCGAAGCACCTTCACGCAGGTGTCGTAACGAGCTCCGACGGCAAAGCGCTGCCGGACCCACTCCAGAAAGACGTACAATCATCCTAAAACGACATAGGAATCAGTAAGCCCTCATCGCTGCACCTCGAATACCCAGGTCCTGCATAAAAACACAGTTCGGAGAGAAGCGTGCGCGACTAGTCCAGTGTTGCGTGGATATCGGACACGACTGCGCTGCGACTGTTGGCGCTTGTGCGAACTTTAGACAAGTTTTCTGGTGACGTTCTCTTGGGGACGCTCTGAACACTATAGACGCCGCCGCTACCATAGCGTACATAAGCTACACCCCGCATCGGGACGCTGTCTTGCTTTCGTGTGCGTGTGAACGGCACTGCAGAAACCTGACCAGCACCCGGTGCCACAGGTCGGTGCGAAGCTTCCGGGCGAGTCGGGTTCCAAGGCCCGCACCCGAAACTCCGAGTTACCAGCGGGGTTCACTTGATCGGTTGTGACCCTTCGCGTCCGCGCCCTGGCGGACGGGCATGCACGAGTACAGGTTTAAACTCGCAAATGGACTCACTTGTCACTGGAGCACACGCCGAGTCTGAACAAACCAAAAGCTTTCCAGACTCGACTTTGAAGAGCGTCCCGGACCGGTACAACCTCCCAGGGGATAGTGGCGATGCGAAGAAGCAGCGTCGTTTGCTTCAGTTTTCGTTCTTTCGTCCAGACAGACTCCAGCCGGAGGTGGACACGCTCACCGAGGCACTCGTGCCTCTGGACGTCGTCGATGAGCCAGACCCACCGGTTGTCTGTGCCATCGGCTGGCTCTGCACTCGAGAGGAAGACGAGATCGCTAGCGCAGTCGAGCGTCTAGCCGTTGAAGGCCGCCTCGCAGAGTACTATGGTACAACGGACTTGGCCGAGGCTGTCGAAAGGGCGCTCTCCCGCGCTCAGCAAGGTGCTGTAGCGGCAAGTTCGACGCGGAACCGGATGCCTGTCCTCAAGGGAACTCCGATTGGACCGATACGCTCCTGGTGTATCCAGTTTGGCATCGAACCACGCATCTACGTGGAGACGGATGACGCCTGGTACCACGTGGTGTACTACGGAGCATCCCCAGAGTACGCTCCGTTGTTTGAGTCAGCGCGCTCAAAGTTCGAGATCGCTGTGCGAGCAGATCTACTTTGTGCGAAAAACCCCGGCGTGCGGCTACGACCTGCTGTGGATCTTACGTATGGATACGTGACGTTTGCCTTGACCTTGCCTTTTGCAGGGATGCGTTCATATACCGAGGAGCATGTCCACGAAGTGGCTCCTTTCCTGCTCGAGCAAGCAGCGGAGCTCGATAGTTATTTACCTGAATCACATTTCCTCTCCGTGCTTGCCCGCCGGGCACCAATCGGTGGAGCACCCTCGCAGTCGCTTTCAGCAGACGCGCTACCGAACGAGAAGCGCCGACATTTCATGTATCACCTCCGACATCTGTTGGCAGAGATATGCCGACGGAGCGATGCCCGGGAGCTTCGTGAACTCACCAATCCTCAAAAGTATCCAGGATATGAGCAGGCAGTGCCTGTGCCTTTGGATCTGAACCTGATCATGCATCGTTTGCATACTGCGGAAGGATATACCGCAGACGATCCGGCGGCTGTTGTGCGGGATGTTCGCCAGGTTTTCCACAACTGTCGGCTTTTTCTGCAGGTCTCGGATAAGGAGTCGCAAAAGATACTGGTGCGGGCGACTCGGGTTGAACACTTTTTCGACGAACGACTGCTGCAGCTTGAGCTTGCGCTGCGAGATGGCTCGCTTCCACCGGCAGTCGGCCAGCTCGGCGCGTCTCTGGATGCATCAACAGTAGCGTATGATCACGCGCTCACGTACGAGGGCGACGGAAACGGGCAACAACACGCAGCAGCTGGGTCGGAAGGGGCACGAACGCCTGATGCAGCCGATATTTCGGGCCCCGAGTGGTCGCACCAACTTGCAGATACCGGTTCGGTGGAGGCATTGCGGGGCAAACGCACGGCGAAGCGTCGACGGCCGTCGGAGCAGTCGGCCGGCAAGGGCATCGGCAACGGCCGCGACCCCTTGTCCGCTGTTGTAGATCCCGTCACTGAAGGCACCGCTTCCAAGCCGAACGAAGATGCTCGTAGCGGTATACGTGGGAACAGTGGAGTTGCTGCTGCTGCTGGTGCTGCTGTTGCTACACTTCCCAAACCGGTCTGCGCATATCCGATCTGCACACACGAACCGCGCCGTGGTTCAAAGTACTGTTCGGACGAATGTGGGTGCGCTGTGGCTGTACTCCGTCTGGCGGAATCTGTAGAGACATTGCCGCGAGCTGCTCGTAAAGCCCTCCTGGCTGCAGAGGTGGTGGTTCGGGGCTTTGCGGCCGCCGGAAAAGAGGCGCAACGAGCTGCAGAATTGCTGCTCCGAGAGCAAGAGAAGCGAGAACAGGAGGCACAAACAGCGCATGCGTCGCAGGACGCTCCGCAAAACGATCGAGGTATGCCTCCAGAGTTCCGACCACCACCTCCACTTGCAGCGACTGCATCGGCTGCGGAAAAAGCAGCCTATGCGAGCTTGAATGGCGTTATCGAAGAAGCGACCAAGCTGCACTGCCAGCTGAAGCGCGTGGACGCGCAGATTGCGGAAACCAGCGTCCTTGTGGCTGCGGCTCCCGAGGGTTACTGCGGGTTTGGTGGATACTGTCAGTGGTCGTGGCGTGGAGGTCAGCGACCTAGCCCAATTGCTGCAGGGCTGCGTACTGCAGATGCACCCGAGACTGGATCGGAAAACGTGCAGTCTCGACCGTGTCCAATTCATGGAAATTGGCGAGTGAACAAGCCGCTTGAGTATCACCGGGAGCGCCAGCATGTTATATCGCGCCTTCAGGACCTCAGTGTCATGTATCGCCGACTCTGGGAGCACCTGAAGCTAGGAATCCCGCATCAGAGCGAATCCATGGAAACGAATGGCTAGTGGAAGCGAACGCTGAACACCGGCTGTCTGTGCAACTGCTAGCTGTTTGCAGACGCGTATAGCACAAGATCGCGAGGCATGTGAACGTCTCGACGTCGACCGGAGTTGATTCCCTAGCAAACCGAAAGCGGAGCTCGAAATGCTTGATACGATGTACGCTCTCAGTGTCGAGCTCGTATGCATCTCGAGCACCCACACGTACCGCTCGTGTACGCGTAAGCTGGACAATCGCTCCACGAGTAGCCATGCACGAGGCTCTGTACCTTCTATTCTTGATGTTACCGCGGTTCGCGGCAATCCGGAACGTCTGACTTTCGAAGTTTTTTCAAATGCGCGTCCTCATCCTAGACTTTGAGGTCATCGTCCGCTGAGTAGAAGCGTCTCTAAACAGCACATCTCTAGAACAACAGCACGCAGGATTTTAGCATGGACGACACTATGTAATATACAGAGCACCTGCTAGACGAGCAGAACATGTTTCGTTTGCCGCATTCGGAGTTTTGTGATGTTTGGAGCGCTGTCGCGTGACCCAAGTCGAGTTTGTCGGGCGCAGCGTGCGTCAGACTTGCGCGACGAGCTGACTACTCTGTGGACTCGCTTGCACCAGGTATTTCGCCGAATTCGCTGGGCAGCGCTCGTCACCATATCCAGTGCCGATACGCTACGAACACGAACGAGTCCTTGGACACATCTAGGTTACGGGGTAGGTGCCGAAGTTGGCGATCACACTGCCAACGGTATTAGCGCTCCCGTAACTTACATATGCGCGGTTCAGGCAGCCGACTCGGTGCGAGTCTGACTATTGGAACCCGAAGCCTGCACTGGAGGGCAGACCAAACGAATTCCGTTGAGCAGCAGCCTCTCTTGACTTGGGCGTGTGCTGGTGGCAGCCCTGTTTTAATGTTATATGGCGTTACTTGCGCTGCAGCGATACATTCGCGCCTCATTCCAACGGAATCGTACCGTGCTCGAACGCAGGTACAATGTACGTTTGTCCTAGGCAGATGGAACGGATGATCGAAGGTAAATCGAGCGATTACGCTGAATTTTGGGTCTATTCTCATGAGCATCAACACCAGCCTTTGTAGGCTTTTCTTTACGCGACTGCTTCCATTTCCATCACCATACGTAGAGCCTTGAATGCACTGGTATATCGATTCCCTCTAGTTTCATTATCAGCTGTCGAAGCATGTTGATACCAGCCTCCAAATTCCGAATATGCTTCTTTCTGATGTTTTCTACCTATTTCATGCACAGAAAGACGTTGCGATGAACGACGCGCTTACCATCCTCATTATCTTGGTTCGCAGTTTCGGTGCGTCCTTCGCACTAGTCAGATTTGGACGACGGTGAGATGTACCCATGTGTCTACCACAGCACTTCTTCTGAAGGATGTCCCTTGGTACATGGGCGCTTGATTCATCGATCAGTGCATGCGCTTCGCGGACACAGCAGGGTTCAGTTGAGAATATCCTCAGTTCTCCGCTAAAGGCGCCGCACCTAATGATCACTGATCTTTCCTGGGCAAACGTCTCGGATGCTGCTCTGTGCGCCACGTACGGAAGCGCAAGCTGTTTCATTCGACGGAGCATTTGTAAAATCCGGTAATATACCTTAGGAAACAAGTCCCGGAAGGACATTTTAGGCAGGAGAACAAGCCTCGAAATTCCGATTCGTCTACACCCGCTTCGTGCGAAGCTCCGTCGCGCTCTCAAAAGGATGCAATTGCTGCGATGGCGATAGCTCGAGACCCAGACCCTTTTGCCTGCACACTGAGGAGACGGGAGCCTTAGGATGATACCCCCAAAAAGGTACTATGTAATTTTTAAATGACTATTTCTCGATCGCGACCGATAGAGAAGGATGCATGTTTGAAGGGATCTCGATTATGTGACGTGGCAAGTTCATCGAACTTTTGGCACCTGCTTTTGAACAAGTCTTCAAATCGCGAGGTACAGCTCCTTTTTGGGGTCAATCCTGCATCGCTAACTGCTCCACCCGCCTGCTCCCGTGGAACAGCAAGATCGGACGCTCGCAGAACGCATGATTTGAGCATGCTGCACGGAAGAAAAGTAGACGAATCGTGGCGCATACCTACGTATTAGAGAAAGGTATCGGATCGTCTTTTGCACCCTTCCTTGAATGCCTCGCGAATCATCTAGACGACACTAACGTAGCGATTTCCAACTCGAGAGCTTCGAATGAGCCACTCTGAATTGAAGGAAGAGCATTCTATAAATGCCAAGGAATCCGAAAGTCCTTATCGATGCGCTTCGAATGCCGAGGCTGTACACCCAGAAATACTTTGGTCAAATATCGAAATACGGTAGCGGAGCTTGCTCGACGGAACACCACCTGGTCTGCGACGGGTGTAGAAATCAGCGCGAATGCCGTTGACGCATTTCCCAGGCGCGCAAAGCATCCCGCACGATCGATCATGGAGCGTATTGACGCTGCTCCGATGCCTAGAGGTATCGAACGAAACAACGAGTTGTCTGCGTCAAAAAGGCATCCGAAGGAAACGCAACCGAGATATTTTCAAGGCGTAAAACCGACGGAAAGCCTTCGGAGTTCACAGTGCAACGCTAGGCGCTTTCGGAAAAGCGATGGCATACGTTTGATGCTTCTCTCCGTCTCGACTCCAGTTCACGTTGGCTTCGGCGCTTGTTTGTTTCGCGGAGGCAGCTGGAGCGCCCGATGTTGCCCCCCGAATGCAGAGCACAGACGCTGGGCGTAACGTACATGCAACCAAGTCTTTTACCTAGAGAAATAGGGTGTGCGTCTATAAGGTACATACACAGAGACGAATGCAAACAAATATCCTCCATTGGGGCATAGGAACAAATCTTTCAGAGGAATCTGGTTTCGCGTCCCTAGTTCCCAAAGGCGCCCAGCAGTTGCTCAACAGCAGGCTTGACACGTTTTTCATACCAGGACGGATCCGGACAGAGCTCCTGGATTTTGCGCGCCATTGCTTGCCAGCCGTCTTTAACACGGCTCAAATCCAGCCCAAGTTCATGGTAGAGCTCCAGTAGTAATGCAACGTTGCGTCGGTGCAAAAAGTCAACTGGCGGTGCATTCTCCTCCTGAGCCAGCACCGCATAACTCACAATGCGAAGCTGATCGCGCATGTCGTTGGCGAGCTGTTCCTCGATGGCTTCGGTGCGGCTCAGCGTTGCCAGATTTTTTCCCTCGTAGCATTCTTTATTCACCCTTGCAGCCGCAATGCCAGCTTCGATGATCGCCTCCGCATTGGTCGTAATGACTGCCGCCACGTCAGCGCCCTGAAAACTCCTCCTACCACGATATGACTCAATCTCTTCGATAGGGACGAACATCAGCGCTGTATCATTTTTCCGGCAGGTGTTCGCGGCTTCTGTATGGAAGCCGTCACCACACCGAAGAAGCGACTTGTGACTGCGCAAAAACGCCCGCAGGGCCTGCGCACGCCTCGACATGTGATCCGTCTTTGGGACCGAAGTTGGAGCGGGCGCACCATTGTTCTGGGAAGCAGCACCAGCGCCGTCACGCGGGCCGGCACCCACCGGGAACGGTGGAGTTAATGTCGAGGTGATCTGCAGCGCCCGACAAGCACGCTTTGCGTTCGCCAACGAGCATGGGGAAACCCGCCGGAGCGACCTCCCGTGCGAGGAAAGCCAACGGCTACTCCAAACGAAGCCAGTCGACGCCTTCCTAACCAACGCTACACTTGAAGCCTTTCGATGTTTCGGTGAATAATGCAAAAAAATGTTTGTAAAAGCCATGTTCGAGCGCACGACACGCACCAACAAACGCCCCTCTAAAGTCGAACGACGCCAGCGGTATGCAGTAGTGGCGTGTGACGCGCACTAGAAAATACGACTCCAACTGACGTAGAGACGCCCACCAGGCGTTCTCGGCGGTCCATATACTAATGCTTTCAATCTTGTCTCATATAGTTCCTTATTGGGAGGGTGTCCAATAAAGTTCGCTCTTGTCCATTATGGGGTCATCTTTCCATCACCGCACATTTCCTTATATTGATTGCAGCGTAAACATCTCGGTTCACGAACTCCATACGTTTCTTGCCATTAGAAGTTGTACTTTCTAATGCGAGCAATCATCGAACTTTCGCCCCCCTTTCCATTTGCTCTTCCGTCAGCGCTCCGTACGTTTTTTTATCCTCAGGGCTCCGCTGGCACTATTCTATCTCGGCTCTCTGAAGTGTACATCCCAACTCGTGGATTGTATATGATGTTCGGAACTTATCTACAGGTATCGTAGCGAAACGCCGTGCGCAATCCTTGTATGTTCTTGTCGTTGGAGCTGGTGTAGTCCCTTTTTTGGGCGCCCAGCGCCCTGCTCCGTACGCTACTACCAGCTTCTGACTTTCATCCTCTTCGAGGGCACTCAACTGATTGAAAAAGTTGACGAATTCACGCTGCTTCCCACAGCACAGATTCCTTCGCAATCGAGCCCACCGGGGCTTTAGATATTCTTTCCAAAGCGCCTCCCAATGAGCAACGCGAACTTCCATGAATTTCAGAAAAGCTTGAAAGTCTGCTCATCGGATCGTCAGCTCGCTCAAAGCTTTCAGGTGCTCCTTCATGTACGCATTCCAGGCCCCAATTTTCTTCTTCGCATTCATGATTCCCGATTCTCTATAGTATCTCGCTCTCGAGAATCTCAAAAGACGCATATGTTTCTGACGTAAGTTACCGTCACTCCCATCTTCCGCACGATTGGGAGCAGCGATGGTTATGATATTCGTATTCGCAGGGTCCGTGCCAACGACAAAGTCGTCATCCTGCACTTTCTGCGTCGCAGGATCCGCCTCCTTCTCAACTTCGTACTTCGCCGCGCCAACGACAAAGTCGTTATCCTGCACCTCCTGCGTCGCTGGATCTGCCTCTTTGATATCTTCATGCTTCGCAGAGGCCGAAGCGAGAGGCACGATAGGACGATCCATCTTCAACCGCCAATAGTGCACACACATGGCTACCCAATCGGTTTCGACCATCCCAGTGAATACCTTTTGTTTGCTCACTTTGAGACGTTTGAAATAGAACATACTCTTCTTACCGTATGTCTCACGGGCTTCACCGGAGAACTCGTCCGTTCTGGCATCGAACTCAGGACTGATCTCTCTCATGATGCCATGAAGGGTTCTGGAGTCGATACTCACAAAATGTGACTTGATGTTGCACATTGGAACCACGTTGACGCGCCTCCCCATTAGAATAGCCTTCCGTCTCTCCCACTCTTCATTTGTCTCTACACTCAGCTTCATCTCCGCCTTGCGTTCGAGTTCACGATCCAGAAACACGAAATACCGCAGGACGAGGCGATAGTATCTTTCCTTATCTTTTTTCAACTCTGATATCTTGTCTATTGGATTCGCCAACCCCAGTACCGCACGGTGCTCTTGTATAACCGCACGGATCACAGAAGCTTCATTCGTGCTCCTGAGTGACGCCTTCTTGTCGACGAATTCGACCTCATCTTCATACTATCGATCGTTCATGGTGCCATTGATCATCGCCCATATTCCTTTGCGAGAGACGCCCGTGTGGAGTGCAAACACGGCGCATATCATGAAACGTTCGAGGCTCTCTGTTAAATGGTTTTTCAGGTTCGTAACGTACTTCATCGTTCCGTATATGTGAATATTCGAGTCACCCTTGCATCGAGTACCCTCGAAGCAGAATTCCGCGAACATTTCGTGAAGACTGCGAACCAGCTCATTTTCCCTCTGCGCTTTCCCTGTACCAAGCATCAAGTGACGAATATGTGTCTGGTCGAAGAGCTTGTCCGGAATCTCGACCGTTTCCATGTGCGTCACGTCGCGATACGTCTGCATCACCAAATGCATCAGTCCTGTCGACGCCTTGACAATACTCATGGAGTACGAGTTGACATGTTTTTTGATAGTGTCTCGAAACTTTTTCTTAGATGGATATTCTTTATACGTTTAAGAAGACCGGCTTTCACCACCATGTTGTCATAAAGTAGTCTTTCTTGCATGCATCGACGTAGTGCCTCCTCCTTTTGCTTCTTCATCTCCCCCTGTCCTCTGGACTCCACACTGTTTTCGGTTTTTTTTCCGGCAGCCGGCGATAATGGGCCTACAGAATCGTCGACTAGCTTTTTCATTACTTTCTTTTTTTAGCTTTTCTTCTCAAAACAGAACTCTCTTTGAACGCGTCTATTATGTGTTGCGAGAAAACACTTGAATACACTTGTCTAAGGTTCGAAACACATATGAACTGAAAAACTGTACTTTGCTAGGGCTCGAACGGATATCCAACTATTACAGCTAAACAACACGCTCCTGATCACGATAGCGTTTTCCTTCAACATCGGCGGCATTCGCGTCGTGTCTCATGCCTGCCTGATTTCCCACGGGTGCTAACCGATAGCTCTATTTAGAACAAAGAAAAAAGAACAGAGACTCGCAGTCCGCGAGCAACGATATAGCGATTTCGTACCCGCTCTACAATAAACGTTGAAAGAGGAAAATCATACCGAATTTTAGAAAGCTTACTTTCCAGGCGCAAGGTCCAGCGAGCCGGACGAGTATGCAAGGCTCGTGCTCCATGCTCACCCAGTGGCAGGTGCTTTAGTGCGACCTGACCAACTCATGCACCAAGCAGTTTATTCTTGCGCGAGGAGCGGGTATGGTGCAAGTGGTCATCGCATTGCTCGAAGATGATTCCTAGTATATTGCTTCGCGCTGCCGCAGGCTGCACGTCTGTCTCCGCAGTTTGCAGGCTCCCTGAATGATAACGAGTCCGGATTCCGTCTCAGTGGAGCCGCACCTCGAGACGACGCCCTCAGTAGTCTCGCAAAGCCGTTCTTTCGCTGTGATGGGGCTGCACCTTCGGTGTAAGCAATAGGGAAGGCTCGGCACGCTAGAGAACTACAAAACGGCCAGCACATCTCGAACGAATTATACGTAATGGAGTTTGAAAGTAGGCTGAAGAATATCGAGCGCTTTCATTTCTTTCAATATTCATTCCGCTGTCAGCGATCCATAATTCAAGTAAACATTTTATCATGAAATGAAACGCCAGAATCAGGTGCTCACCATTTAGGAACACGCGCCGACGCAAATATCGCCGCCGTTGGTTGGCAGGTACGGCCCGACCTCGCGGTGCAGGCTTCAACTTTGCTGAACGTTCGCTGAACCTCACGTTTCAATTTCTTTAAAGCGTCTGCTGAGGCTTGTCCAATGGTTGACGAGAAAGGCGATCTCTGTTTATGGGAGCATCTGGTGGCTGGCGGCGGGGCGACACTCTCCGCCGTAAGCGTTATGCACCCGTTGGACACGATCAAAATCTACATGCAACGCGCTCAGGTGGCAACCGCAGGCGGCAGCGCTAACGTCCGGCCGACAATGCTCGGCGCTGCGCAAGAAATCTTGGCTCGAAGAGGGCCCGGAGGATTTTACGCCGGCCTAGGTGCCAATCTCAGCGGGCAAGTGCCAGCAGGCGCGATCAAGTTTGCAACTTACGAGCTGCTGAAGCAGCACGCTGTGCAGAAGCGGCTGCCGGCTGCAGCACAGGGTTGGGGCGAAGTCGCCTCTGCAGCGCTGGCGTTTCTGGCCTGCTCTGTAGTTCTGGTCCCCGGTGAGGTCGTAAAGAGCCGCCTCCAGGCCGGTTTGTATCCGAGCTTCCGCGAAGCGCTTCTGCGTATCATTGAGCAGGATGGCGTTTCTGGACTCTACAGGGGCTACTGGGCCACAGTTACGCGTGACGTCCCGTATACGATGCTCGAGTTTGGGCTATACGAGCAGTTTAAACGAGCGTGCATGTGGTCTGTTAAGCGCGATCGACTACATTCCTCAGAGGAATGGACCATGGGTGGCCTCGCTGGCGGCGTAACCGGTTGGTGTACCACCCCGCTCGATGTCATCAAGACGAAACTCATGACGTGTGCACGCTCCCAATACCGCGGCTACTGGGACGCCGCTCGTGACGTTTGGCATCGAGAAGGGCTGAGCGGCTTCTTCACCGGGGGACTCGCCCGTGTGCTGTGGTTGGTCCCGTTCACCGCGGTGTTCTTCGGCAGCCATGAGATCATCAAGCGATTTTTACGAAGTCGCAAGCGGCAATATTCTACGTTGGGAAGCACCAGAATCCCTCGGATAGATTCGGAGGCGTCTGCGTCCTCTAACTGGACCTGTCGCTACAAGTCCATCAAGTGGTTCGGATCGAGTACTCTTATCTGTGACGTCCGGATCAAGCCTGCGTATCGCTCGCCTCGACATCCGTTCTAGAAATCTGCTTCACGGGAATGATGCCGTTGTACGCAAACAGCGCAAGCCTGTTTTCGACACTTTGATTGTGCCGCGTTGCAAAGCGTACCTCATGGCGACCGCCTTCCCTCTCGGCAAGCAATCGAACACCATTGACATAGGATCACGCCCGTGTTTACCGAATGCGTCGCGACTCCAACGTACTAAGGATCCAAGCGATATCCTCTCTCGAAGCAAGCTAATATTCAGCTATCCGCTAAGTTCGTATTCGCGTCTAGGGGCCGCCAGCCAAGGTCTTGCAAGGCCGTCAAAGAAGCCGATACGCTAGAGCTCCGCCAGCGCGGCGACTTCCAGATCGAGCCGCCCCGAGTCTCCTCCGTCCAGAGCGGAGCACCGGTATCCCCAACGTGATAGCTGTTCTCGATTCGTACGTTCGTTACACCGATCTGGGCAAACGCTTTCGTCAGCTGCGTGTAGGGATCCTCGGTGACGCTCCAGTGCGGATCCGCAATGGATACCGAGCGCCCTGACGACACCGAATGTGAGATCGGTGAGTTATCGGGCAAGCATGGGTTCCCCGTCGCTGGTTTCCTTCGTTCGCCAACAGCACCGAGAGAGACAGAACAAGAGCGCCTAATCGCGCCGCTTGCCATTTGAATTGCCGGGTCCCAGGAGATGAACGCCTGCTGTGTCAACGGTTCGACCTCTGGGTGTAGCGCTGTACGATTACCTGTAGCGTCACGTTCTGACAAAGAAATACGCTCGTATTCGTCAAAAGAACGCCATGCGTTGACCATAGCCCCTGATGCTTGAGGCGGTGCCCCTTCGGCTGCATCACCCACAAGCCTTGTTGAGCGTTCTGAGGCCGCGCGCGTCCCCAGGCCGGGCTCCGCATGCCACGACAAGGGCGAACTGCTTCCCCAGATGCATCCAAGCTTAAACAGATCGTTCTCTCTTGCTGCACTAATCTTGGGAGAGGCGAACTCGTCAAAGACGACGTCGTCCTCATTTGGACCCGCCTCGGCACCCGAGATACTCCCTGCGTCCTGCCTCCCATCGATATCAGAGAGCGGCTGCAGCGTCGCGTTGGAGCAGGGCTTCGTCGTCTGCGTACAGGTCGCGGATCGAAACGCATGCAACGGTGGTGGAGGCCCGTACCTACTCTGGAGAAAAGCCTCCCGGGATATGGCATCTGCGTTGGAGGCGAACTCATGTCGGTATAAACACGCGGGATCCATGCAGCGTTTCTGGGTCGGTGGCTGCGGCGGTTTTGCGCTGTTGGATGCCCGCTTTCGAGATATGACCTTTGCGCCGGCGAATGCAACCGCTACCGTATCGCTTGCATCGAGTGGCCTTATTGACGGGTTCCGTCCAGATGTCCATTGTGCAGCCTCAATCTGGCTCTGTTTCCATTCAACGAATGTTTTCAGGTATTGCTCACAGGCCTGGACAAATGCCTCACAATAGCGCACCGTGCCATAGGAGACGTGCACTTCATGGCCTTGCCAGCGCGCCCCGTCGTAAAGCTGTATTGCGCGGGTGGCTGCCGCCTCATCTGCATACTCCACATAGACGCCAGTTCCCTGGACAAAGAGAACTCGTTGGATTCTCCCCGTCTTTCCGAACATGTCCGAGCGCCGAATTGTGTGCTCGGACCAGAGAGATTGGTGCAATCCACGAATGCAGATCAAGTTCCGCTGCACGATAAAGGTCTGACGCATTGTTCGTATCCGCTTGGCGAGCTCGTACTCCCGCTGCTCCTGACGTTCCCTCTCTAGCTGTTCTTGGCGAAGCTGTCGCTCCTTTTTGCGCCTGTTTATTTCACGTAGTCGTTCCTTCTCTGCAAGACGTTCATCACTAAGCTCCTCGCGGAGTTGAAAGCGGCTCTCGTCGTACGGCGTCCGGCACGCGGGGCAACGGGGGACCTGGCCCTCCTCGCACGCTGTGCGAAGGCGACTCAGGCACCACAGGCACACTTGATACCCGCACGCGCAAGGAAAGAATGCTTTCTCTGCGGCATCCAGTTCCTCAAGGCAGAGCGGACACTCGCTGCTCTCTTCCGAAGGTTCGCAAGGTGCCTCATCGGCTGACTTTCCAGAAGCGTGACGGTGCGTAGCCTGGCGCCGCGTCCGTCCGTTTCTTGCCCGCCCGCCTGTCGGCTGCCTAACGCGTTTCAAAGAAAAAGAACCGTCAGAGGTATCCACAAGTTTGGCACCGCTGAACGCCATTCAAAAGTCGAACGATGCCGAAGGTGTACAGTAGTGGCGGCAAGCGCGACCTGTACAAGCCGTCCGCAGCCGTCGCGCAGACGCATCTGCCTTTTTGGACCGGCCACCCACCACAGCTTCCAACTTTTTCTCATACAATTCCACTTTGAGTGATTGTCAAACAAGGTCCACTCTTGGCCACTCTGGAGGTCTTGTCTCCAGCACCGCACATTTCCTTGTATTGATTGCGGCATTAAAGTCACGATTCACGAAATCATTCCCTTTCTTGCCACTATTAGTTGTACTTAATAATGCAAGTAGCCCACGAACTTTTGCCCTCCTTTCCATTTGCTCATCCGTCAGCGGTCCGTATTTTGCTATTTCCTCAGGACTCCGCTGACACTTTTCCATCTCCACTGTCTGAAGTGTACAATCAGTCCATGGTGCGTATAGGACGTTCGGAACTCATCCACAGGTACTGTAACGAAACGCCATGCGTATTCCTTGTACGTTCATGTCGTCGGAGCTGGCGAAGTCCTTTTTGGGTCTTCCAGCGCCTTGCTCCGTACGCTACTACCAGCCTATGGCTTTCATCCTCCTTCATGGCACGGAACTCACTAAAAAAGTTCGCGACTGCACGCTGCTTCCCACAATACAAATTCATACGCAAACGAGCCCACCGGGGCTTTGTATTCTCCTCCCACAGCGCATCCCAACGAGCAACGCGAACATCCATGAATTTCAGAAAAGAGGTTATGTCCGCGCCGCGGCTCGTCACCTCGCTCAAAGCTTCCAGGTTCTCTTCCATTCATGCATTTCAGCTTCCAAATTTCTTCCTCGCATTCTGTATAACGGATTCTCGATAGTATCTTGCTCTCGAGAGCCTCAACAGACGCATGTCTTTCTGACGTAAGTTACCGTTAGTACCATCTTCCGCACGCTTGGATATTGCGATTGTTATGATATTCGTGATCCCAGCGGTTAAGGCCGACGACAAAGTCGTTTTCATGGGGACTATGCGTTCCATGACTAGTCTTTTTGTGTTCGGGCTTCGGCAGGGACGAAATGAAGACGGGATAGGGCGGCCTCCCTTCAAACGCTGGTTACGTAGACGTATGGATACCCCATCGTTATCGATGGCCCCCGTGAA
>Ga0078972_1002059_pt1 | contig 69640 bp, 88 predicted proteins | sample YelNatPaOPGAMG01_FD_67568 | JGI IMG/M metagenome (GOLD analysis project Ga0078972, IMG submission 67568) | Hot spring thermophilic microbial communities from Obsidian Pool, Yellowstone National Park, USA - OP-RAMG-01 (SPADES assembly) (version 2) | ecosystem: Environmental > Aquatic > Thermal... | reverse complement strand
GTGCTTGCGGGGTGGCGCGGCATATCGTCCCGCATTTTCGCCACAAAAGCGGGCGCGCATCTACGAGCGAGATGGGTACCAGTGCCAGATGCCTAACTGCGGCGCGACTGAACGGCTGCATGTGCATCACATCGTGCCACGCCGTCTTGGCGGTCGGAATCTGCTGGACAATGGCATCACGCTCTGTGAGGCCTGCCACATGCTCACGTTGCGAAAGGAAAAGGACTTCGCCCCACTGTTTCAGTCTATCGTTGCCTCCCATCATCAGGAGCCACCCACTTAGTCGTTACGGCTGCACAGGGTCGGTCGCCCTTGCTTGCCACGGCGTTGTCCACTGCCATTCCCGTCAGCGTTGGGAGTTTCACCGTTTCCAGGGTGGTTATTCAACACCGCTTACGCGATGAGGGCGCAGTTCATTTACGCGTAAATAATGGGTTCCAGGTCCTGCCGGACCAGAGCGGAGCCGTCGGCTTCACCCGTGCCGGCTGCTGTGCCAAGGATGTCCTTGACCGTGTCGGGGATAAACGACGCGCTGCGCAGTTCGCGCGCCATGGTCTGCCGCACGCCATTTTCGTCGCGCGGCGCGGGCTGCATTTGCGCAACGCGCAGCATCTGTTTGAGTTCATCCACGGAGTAGCGCATCAGCGTGTTGATCTTCTTGCGGCGCTCCAGTTGATACGTCACGTCCTGTGGATGGGCCAGCGTGGAGCGAAACTCCAGCGGGCTGTCCTGAACGGCAGTAGGCATTCTAGCTCCTTTGCCACGTGCGCACGTGGCGATCATAGGGTGCAACACCAGGTTTCTATGCCACGCCGCGCACCTTGGCACCCACGCACGAGGGAGCTGCATACTGCGGCGAAAGCAATCGGCGGTGAGAAATAATCAATCATCGTGGCCGATGATCGGGATCAGGGCGTCTCCGCCCTCCTCATAGCGCATAATGTGACTCACGCCATCCGGCAAGCCCATCACGGCCACACGCTGCTCTTTGCTGAGCTCGGGCCGGATGCCCTTGCCAACGCCAGCCGGCCAGTGCCGGCAGAGTCCGACCCCCTGCACATACTGTTTGGTCGTGCGCTCGTAGGCGCGCGCAAGCCGCTGCTCTGGCGACAGGTCGTCGTCAGCCGACGTCGAAGCCGACAGTAACGTCATGAGCTGGTCTGTCGTGATCGCGCCCGACTCGTCAAGCGCTTTGGTGGGGGCACCAGTCATGGCGCGCGCGAGCCGTGTCGGCCGTCCCAGGGGAACATGCGCGAGTTCGCCTACCTGCTCCGCAAGCGCGGTGGTCTGTGCGGCGAGCTGCTGCTGTTCGGCGGAAGCCGATGCGAGTGCATGTTCGACCAGTTGTACCTGCTCCATGAGCGCGGCAATGCCAAGGCCACTCATGGCCTTCGTGAGCATGCTCACCGCTGCCGTCAACTCACCCAGTTGCGCCTTCGTCTCCTTGCTGCCGGCAAGGGTGTCGCGGACATCCTGCATCTGATCGCCAGCGGCATCATCGTCCGCGCTGGTCTGATCTTCCGCGGCACTAGCCGCCGCGTTCTCGCAGCACCGACCGTCGGTGAGCGACATGCAGGCATCGTGGATCGACTGGATGAGATCCAGATCAGTCTGACTGTGGCGCTTGCCCGCCTTGCGTGCCAGACGATGTGCGCTGCGCGAGCTGTAGATCGGGCCGCCAGATATCGTAGCGGCGGGTGGCGGTGTGTCGCTGTCATCATCGTCTGACGCGCCATCGTCATCGATGTCGGGAATGCCGAGCAACTGCATCAGGCGATCCACACGCGAGTCGAGCTGCCATGGGCTGACCTCGGCGAGCGCGTCACACAGTGTATCAGTCATCGTGTCGATCTGCGAGACGAGCGTGATGACTTCCTGGCTGTCGTCATCATCCTTGAGCAGGCCCTTCATGACGATGCCGTCGGCACGCATCCCTTTGCCGTCTACCGCCGCAAACCCGAGTGCCGCGCCAAGGTCATTGTAGGCTTTGAGCAGCGCGAGCGTATGCGCATCAAGTGCTTTTTCCTCCCGAAGGTCATCATGGCTGTGGCCGTGATCCGCATCACCATGGTGGGCGTGCTCGTGCGCGTGATGGCCGCCATGGCCATCCTGGTGGTCGTGGGTGTGCGTGCCGGTGAACGGCGCATGCGTTCCGTCTTCGAGAATGATGACGCTACCGTCGCCGGCTTTTGTCTGATCTGGGCGCTGGTCTGTGGCCTGGTCCGGTATTCCTTCGGGCACCTGGATGCTGACGCCATCGCCTTCGCCTTTCTGCGCGATGTCACCGGCCGCTTTCTCGTGCGCGTGATCGTGGCGAGCATCTCCATTGTGGCGATGTGTATGCTCATGAGTTTCGTCATTGCCCTGGCTGCCCATCGCCTTGTGTCGGTGGGTGTGCTCGCCAGTAAACGGCGCGTGGCGACCATCGGCGCTCACCGCAACGTCACCATCTTCCGCCTTCACGATGGCGAATCCGTCGGGCAGACTCTTCTCATCGGCCCATGGCACGACAATCGTGTCATCATCAAACTCTTTCGCCATGCGCCTGTAGTAGCCCTCGATGCGCCCGCGCACCTTCTCCTTGTCGGCCTGAGGGATGTCAGCGGCATCCACGCCGTGCGCACCGGCGCAGGCGAAGATCCCGCGCGGGACCGCCTTCACCTCGCCGCCAATGACGTCGCAGAAGGCCAGTTTGTAGTCGCTCACGTTCTCCGCCGCATCGCCCTCAGGCGACCAGAAGTGGACCGAGCGGAACTTCGCCTTGTCGAGATCCTCCTTGCCGCCCGCCCACTCAAGCAGACGCTTGTGCGCCGCGCCTCCGTCCCACGCGCGATCACGGTCAGCGAGTGGCCAGTCAGACTTGCCGGTCGCGCCCTTGATGATGTCGGGCGTGGAGCCTGTATCGTCGTTCATAGACGCTCCTTTCAGCCCGTCTGGTGTCGTGATGGGCACGGCCGGGGCTGCAGTTCGATTGGCAGATGGAGTGATGGATGCCAGCAGGTCCTTGACCTGGGAGCGTGGCACCTGGCGCTGCCGTGTGCCGGATTCGAGCACGAACGAACGCGTCTCTGGCAGCCAGAAGAGGCGTGGCACGCTCTTTGTCTTGCGCGGCAGGGTTTCCGCAAGCGTCTGAGTCAACTCGCGACTCTCGACGCCGGCAAGCAGGTTCCGCCATTTCTCTGGCCAGAGGCTGCGGACCACGGGCGCCAGTTTGGGATTGTGAGTGCGTGTGAACAGTCCCTTGATGGCGTACTCGACCCACGACCGCTGATTGGCGGGTACGCCCACGACGGACTGTTCAACCATCTTGACGTGGGTGATGTCAACCACCACCTTGCCTTCGATGATGTCCCAGAAATCGAGGTCGTCCTCGTCCACCGGCTCTTCCGACAGCGGGTCTACCCACTGGTAGCCCGTCACCATGAAGCCGCCTGAGACACCCATGCGCCGGCCGCGCTGGACGTACAGCCAGGTCTGCAGCGCGTTGGGATTGATGATCTCGACGTCCGCGGTGAAGTGCAGGTCAGCGATGCCGCCGCTCATGACGATACTGGGCTGTCCCTGCAAACTGCCGAAAACGCTGTCGGGCAGCGTGTAGTCGTGATTGAGGAAGATGGTCAGGTTGGGATCGCACTGCGTCATGTCCTGCAGCGCCGTCACCGTCATGCGATCGCCCTGCAGGTCACGCTCCGTGCTGCTACCGACCATATGCACGAGCGGACGAGGCAGTTCGGCAAGACGTGTTTGCAGCTCGGGTTTGCCGACGAGGTTGATGAGCTCATCGGTCGCGCTGTACTCCGCGAGTTCCATCGCTCCGGTAAATACCGTGAAGTCGATAGATTCCTGAGGAGATGCCGCCAACGTGGCCGAAGACGGCGAATGTGGCTCAGCCATGTGGCGGGCCCTCCGTACGATTAGGACACGGTACCAGCCGCGTCATCGCTGATTTCAGGGGTGACAATCTCAGATGCCGGTTCGCTCGCTTTGTCAGCCGCCAGTGTGGGCACGCTCTCAGCTGGCGCAGTCTCCTGTGATGCTGCTTCCGGGGCTGATGCGATGGTGAGCTCGGAGGCCGCCGGCATATGCGGAGGAACCGGGAGCAAGCGATGCGAGACGCCATTGGTGAGTGCCACGTGCTGTGGCTTTTCGCCTACGGGATACGTTTTGCCATTGACCGTGAATGTCATCGTGACGAGTTGCGTGCCGTCGGATCCCTGGCTCGTTTCAAGCGAGCGCAGTTCACCAAGGTCGTCGGATTCGAGGACGGCAGGATTATTCTTGTAGTACATGGGGTGTTCTCCGAGAAGCCTTATGTCGTCTTTTATGGTTAACCATGCGCAAATCTCAGTTTGCGCACGATGATGCTATGGACATAAGCTGCATGCCTGTAGGCTCGCTTAGCTGGCCAGAATGATCGTCTTCTCGTGGATACAGTTCAGATGGACGGGGTAGTCGGGCAGCAGATCATAGTCGGCGAGTGGGAACGTCTCACCGGCATAATCACTACAGATGCCGTCGGGCGATGAATAGTCGGGCAGAACCGCGACGACTGCGCCCGTACTGTCAATCGGGTCGCCATTGCTGTCCGTGGCGGTGCCGTCCAGGAGCTCCTGAATGAACTGCTCGGTGCCACTGTCCGACCCGCTGGCCGTCTCATACTGGCTCACCTGGCTCGCCTTCCACGCTGCGCGGGTCGCGCACCAGTCTGCCAGATGCTCGCGCAGGGCGTCACGCGCGCCATCCAGACTGCCGCCGTGCTGCCCCTCCCAGGCCAGCAAGAACGCAAGCGCCGTCGCTTCCAGGTCGCTCCGGTAGGTCTCGGCGATGCTTTTTGCGTTCCGCTCCGACGCCGACCGCATCCGGCTGACCAGCTCGTCCGGCGGCTCCCAGTCATCGGGTACATCAACTCCCATCGTGGCAGCTGCGTCCGTGTAGGACGCGGTGAGAGCCGCCATGCGGGCGGCAAGAATGGCGGCCACCATCTGGCTGATCTCGCTCTCTCGCAGCAGGAACGCGACGGTGACGCCGGCGATGATGGCATCACGCTCGCGGGCATTCTGTGAATCAGACATAGCGCGCTTCACCCACTGATCCGCCGTGTGGGATGCTGTGGTATACGATAACCAAGGGGCCTGTCACATGCGCTAGCTGCCGATGAATCTTCAGTCTTGTACTGCATTGCGAACGAGGTATGTCGAGTGAACACCAAGAAGCGGGCTGTGTTACCGGATTGGTCGAGGGCAATTGAAGAACGCGTGAATCTTCTGTTGGTCACATTTCTATTGATCATAATCGGCATTCTGCTTCTCGCCTTGCCACTCGTGGAGCGGGGGATCAAGGCTACCAGCGTGTTTCAAGTGCTTGGCGGTGGTGTGCTCGGAGCTGGCCTCTCGGCGCTAGTCGCCACTGTTACCGCACGCGAAGCTGTGCGTCAGCAATATGCCAAAGAGGCTAACCTCGTGAGGAAACGAGAATACTACGCGCCTCTTCACGCTGAACTTAAGTACTTGCGCGAACAGCTAACGAAGTCCCTGGATGGTAGTAATCCCTATCCTCTGGAAGTGACTGCCTCTCCAAATCCGCACGTTATGATAGCGCTGGACTCCATTGCTATCCCGCTTGTACAGTGGTCGCAATATCGGCAAGATTATCGGGCAGACGAGTTCACTGAGAAAGCTAAAGTGCTGTTCGACCTCGTCCAGCAAGGAGCGGAAACCTATACCCAAGCTCGTACTGCGGCTGAAGAGTACACACACTCTCTTCTCATCCCATATGTTGATCAGGCAGTGGCTCGTCTGCGTAAGTCACCCGAATACATAGCGTGGCAACAGGATGAAGCAGCGCGCCGCACCTCTGGCCAGTCATGGGTATCACCAGGCGAGCGCAAATGGTACGGCGCCGTAGAGCACGCAATTTCGTTAGTTGAGAACGACATAACGGCGAATTTGTCATCAATGAAAACGCCTGGTGCAGCCCTTACCGAGTGGTGGCTCACGTCGCAGAATGCTCCTAACGGGCCGCGCTTGGCTGTATTGTGGCTCTTAGCCGGGAAGGTAGAACTAGCGGTGGCTTACGTGCAAAGTGGATATCATACCGAGCTCCAGAACCCTCCCCCTCCACTTGAGTGGCTTAGAGCGATCTTTGAAGCAGCATGGCCTGAACTGGACACAAGTCCTGCATACGCCAAGGCACGAGAGGCTCTGCAAGACCTTCTGAGTCGCACCCAAGCTGCAGAGCAATTGCTCAGGGATGGATTGCAACGTATTCAGGATCTGTACGAAGGTGGCGCACCTCTCGTATGATCTTGCAGCGGGCGCCCAAATGCAGCAAGGTTCCACCTCTTTCGTGAGCTTTTATCCAGCCAGTGTGCCGCGCTGCTGCGCCTCCTCGAAGATGGCCCGGAGATCTGTTGCCAGCTGGGCGGCGGCGGTCACCTCATCGACCGTCTTGTGATGGGCGGCTGCCACCTCAGGCCGCACTTTGCCGAGCTTGCGCGGCTTCCTGTCGCCTGACATGCCCGTCAGCATGAGTGGCACCGTCCGCTCATGTTCGGGTCGCCAGTGCTGGCCGGGCTTGCGTGTGTCCCGGCGGATGACACGACGCACCTGTTTGGCGGCTGCCGTGGCAGGTGCACTGGCGGTTGCATCATTGGCCGCGGTCGTGGGAGGCGTCACGCTCGGTGCGTCGTCCGTCGTTGTCGCGCTTTGATCCGCTGGTCCACCGGGCGCATCCGTGGGGCGGCCACGGTCCGGCTTTTCCTGCGTCGTGTCCCTGGGTGTCGCTTCGTCCTCGTCGATCCCGCCTTCCGGGTCCTGCGCACCCAGGTCGCCGGCGGTGGCGAACCGGCCGTAGTCACCGGTCTCGCCGTCATACGAAAGCCAGGGCATCGGGCCGTTCTTCGTGTCCACCCAGAAGGTGTTGCCGCCAGGTACCGGCTCCTCACCGAGCATCTTGAGCGCCATGTTTGGCGTGAGGAGCGGCAAGCCGGACAGGCCGCCGAGCGCCATCTTGAGCACACGTTCGGCATGCAGCATCCGGCTGATTTCGGACACCTCGGGATAGATGATCCGCAGATTCAGCGCGTCTATGTTCGGCCGGCCGTCTTTGTCGACGGGCGCGAAGTCGGCCAGCAGTTCACGATTCAAAAACTCTTCGAGCAGCAGCAACAGCGGGATGAGCCCAGCGTCTTCGGTGATGTCCTGCTGCACCTCAGCCGTCGCTTTGTTGATGTCGAACGTGATGCCGATCTGCTGTGGGCTGATCTGAAAGACCGCGCAAATCTTGCGCGCCAGATACGTCTGCCACTCCAGGAACTGGTTGTCTTTGAGACTGAACATCATGGGATAGACGGAGATGTCGCCATCCGTGCCCATAAACATCAGTTCCCGTTTGCCCGCCACATCCATCTCGTACGCGCTGCGCAGCGCGTTGACCTGGTTCTGTGTCGCGTTCTTCAGATGCACCAGATGCGGAGGCGGCACGTCACGCACGAGGTTGGCCGCTTTGTCGGTTGCGGCGAGGTCGGCGCGAATGGTGTCGAGCAGCACCTGCACCGGAGACAGGCCGAAGCGGTAACTCGCGGCATTGGCCATGATGCAGATCAGCTCGTCATTGCGCAGCGGCACGAGACGTATGCCGTCCGGCGCGGCGTAGACATACCGTGGTAGAGCGGGATCGCCGTTCCAGTCCGCGACGATCTTGATCGTGCTGCCGTCTTCGTAGTAGAGGCCGTGGGGGATTCGGCGGGCATCCATGGACTTGCTGATGCACCCGCGATCGAGCACCAGGATGTCATCGAGCACGGGCTCCATGAGCGAGCGGTAGGAGTCACGATACTCATTCGGGAAATTGAGCAGTCGCTCAACGGTGCGCTGAACCTTCGCATTGAATGGCTTCGTCTCATCTGCCGGAACGACCGCGATGTCGGCGCGCCCGATCTGCTGCTTGCGCGTCGTGATAGCGGCACTCACCCATGGGTTCTTGCTGGCGAGCCGGCGCAGAAAGTCGGCGTTGGGCACGCCAACCGCATCGGTCCGCTGCGCGTGCATGCCCGCCCACGCGCCTGCCGCTCCACCCGCCGCGATTGGCGAGCTACCGGTCGGAGCGGACTTGAGCAATTCCGGACGCGCGCTGGCAAATGCGAGGGCGCGTGATTCCGCCTGTGCCAGCACATGTCGCATCTCACCCAGCAGATCAGGGAAGGCGTGCAACTGCGGCGCGAGCTGGCGCAGCTGCAGCACGGCCGTACGCGCTGCTCTGGCGGCGTCCGCCGTGAACTCGCCGCCGGACACAGCATTCGTGTCGAGCGCATCGCGGATCGCGGCCAGCACCACAGTGGCGTCGGGCCGGGCGGCGCGGGTACTGGTTGTGCGCTTACGACGTCGGCTCATGGTGCAATGACCTCAATGACCTCAGTGAACTCATTCGCGCGGCGTAAAGCCGAAGTCGCCGCCACGCTGCAGGCGGCGGAGCATACGTGCCAGATCCGCTTGGTGCTGCCGACTGGCGTCATCGTCATCGGGATGGAACGCGTCCGGCTGCTTCTCAGCGGCACGCGCGATCATGTGTGCGGCGGGATCCGTGATCGAATGAGCGGATGCATAGGCGACGGCGCCGGTATGCAAGCGCGTGAGCGCAGTGTGCAGGGCATAGCGCGTGGCGTCGAGCGCGTGATCGTTCTGCTTGAGCGGCTTCTCGTCCGCGTTGCGCTGGTCTGCTTCTTTGGTTGCGTACTGGTAGCTGCCATATTCCGCAATGGTGTTGACGCAACTGGGATCGACGTAGAGCCCGCGTGTGCCGTCGCCGCGCAGGGCCAGCACTGACGAGACCGTCTGGATGCCGGCAACGATGCGATTGTCCGCGGGCCTGGCACGGCTGTCGAGCATCGCGCCGTCGAGCGCACGGTTGAGCTGGTCGATATGCTCGGGCTCGTCCGGGCCGCAGTACCAGTCAGTAACGCCATAGTCGCGGGTGAACTGGATGATTGCCGGGATGACGTCCTCTTCGAGGCTCGCGCGCCGTTGGTAGAACTCGGCGAGCTGCCACGCGCGCTCGTCGCCGTCAAGGCCAAAGACCAGCGCGACGGCGGGATTGGTGTAGCCCCAGTCCACACCGCCGACGACCTGGGTGAATCTCTTGCCCTCCGGGGTGGCACGCACATGCGAAGCCGGTGCATTTGGATCGGACTCGAAGGTGTAGACCAGGCCCTCGAACGCGGTGAACAGGCCGAGCACTTCCTGCTCGTAAAAAGCGCCCGTATAGCCCAGGCTCTCGACGTATCCTGGCGGGAGGTTGCTCGCGTTCTCTAGCGTGCTCGCACGGAAAAGCCGGTGACCCGGTTGCGGTTTGCCCTCGAAATCGCGCCAGTACCCGTCCTTGCCGTGCGGCGTGCCCGTCGCCCAGCCGGCTGTGGGATAGCCCTGCTGTCTCAGGCGGCCCTTGAGGATCTGCCAGGCATAGTAGCCGCAGAGCGGCGCCTCATCCAGCCAGAACCAAGCGATATTGATGCCACGTGAGCGGTCCGGTTGATCCATGGAGCGAAAGAGGATCTCAGAGCCGTTCGCCAGCACGAGATGCTGGTCATTGCGGTTGTAGCTGCGAATGGCTGCGCGCGGCAGCAGTGAAAAGAATGTGCGCTGCGTGATGTCACGCAGCATCGTATAGGTCGGAGCGCCAATCAAGCCCAGTGAACCATCGTGGGCAAGCGCGAAGATGATCGAGCGGACGGCGCCAGCGTAGGTCTTGCCGGCGCCGATCCCGCCGACGTAGAAGCTGTACTGTGCGCTGGACTCCACGAATGCACGCTGCTTCGGCTTGAGTACAAACCGGCGTTCGGTCTCACTTGGCTGCGCGATGGTCATCTGCGTCCGTCACCAGTTCTATACCTGGAGCCGCCTGGATGGTTGAGCTGGGTCCGTTGCTGATCAGCGCCCCGATCGGCGTGTTTCCGTCGGTTTCGATCGTGATGCGAATGCTCGACCCATTCTCCCTGTCCGGTTGTGGCCGACGATGCCCGAGCTCCTTGGCGATATCGTCGAGCGCGTCACGAAACGCCTGGTGCGCGTCGCGATTGAAATGCTCATTACTCATGGTCAGCATTTCGCCGCTTTCGGGATCACGCCCGATCTGACGTACTTCCTGAAGCCGCGGCCGCTCTTCATACTCAAGTCGCGCGCTTTCCGCCATCTGGGCGAGACCGATGATGCGCTGCTCTTTGCGGACATACGGGATGCCTTGAGCTGTCAGTGACTCAATCAGGTGCTCGCGCATCTCATCCAGCTTGGCCTGGAAGTCCGGATGGTCGATCCATCGCGCGAGCGTGCGCGCGGAGACCTGGACATTTTCTGCCACTTTCATCTGTGAGAGCCGTCCCTCGAAGACCAAAGCGATGGCCTGCAGGATGCGTGCGTCACGCAGATTGAGCGGCCGGTGGCGTTTTATCATGGAGGTAGCCATATGTGATCACTCGCCGCCGAGTTTGCCATGTTGCACGAGCCAGCGGAGAAATTCCAGTTTGCGTGAGGCGACGTTGCCTGTATCATCGGCATAGGCGCCGGACTGGATGGCCGCGCGCATCGTCGCGAGCCGCGGGTGCAGCGCCCCAATGGCGTTGAGTGCTCCAGGCTGACTCGCGCACAGGCAGCGGTCGATCGTCTGCAGACAGTGCCAGCAGCGTGGATGATCGGGATCTGGACCAGCAAACGGTGAGAGTAGGCTCATAATCGGCGCCTCGGTAACACGAAAGCCGCCACCTGTCGCCAGATGACGGCCTCGCGCGCTTGCCATCGTTCCAGTGCGTCAGCCACGGTCTGCCGGGAAGGCGCCTATCCCCATTTACTGACGTGACCCTGCCACGAGCGCCGAAGCCGCTCGTACCCGGCCCTGCCAGCTTATCACCGGATTATCAGTCGTGGGTTAGAGACCACTGAGTACTGGACAAGTCATTTCATCGTTTAAAAGGCATTCAAAGAGCAGTTTACAGGGCATAGAGCAGCGTCGCGGGCATCTGCACGTTCCGCCTTACAGTGTTGCCACCTGCGCACGTGCGGGCTGCTACCCACCACGGTCTGCGATTGTATGCGGCTGATCTCCCGCCGCTCTGGTCACCGGCCGACGATCTGCCGGTACGAGCTGCCCACCCAGGCCATACGTCTCGCGTACGTAGCGTGCGATCCGCTGCTCCATCCGCACGAGCCAGGCGACGGTGTGCCCGTACTCGGCGGCGGCTCGCTTCGGATCACGATGCTGACGGTGCACCGCCAGAATGGCCGCGATCGCCTCACGATCCCGTTGTCCGGCGAAGGCGCGCAGCACACCCTGCGTCACGTACTCGGAGTCCCACCAGCGCCAGCACGCCAGCCGCTCTTCACGAATCGATGCGGGCAGCACGGGCGCGATGTACTCGCGGAACGCCGGACTCCAAGTGAGTCCGCCGGCATAGTGGCCCAGACGCGCCGGGTGACTACCAAACCGCTCGTCCTGATGCGTGTTGATGCTGAGCGGTATGGGCACGCGCGTGTCTGGATCACGTGCGCGATCGTAATCGCGTACACGTAGCTTGAGTGTCTCCGCTCGAAGCGGCTCACCTGTCACCGAGTCACGTTCACGACTCGCGAGGATAGGGCGGCGGGAACGGGAGCGCTGCCAGCGGGCCGGGTGACTGCCGTCCGGAGACGTATGTGCCGTCTGCCACCGCTGCGCTTTCGCCCGTCCTTTCTGCCCCATCTGTGCTCCTGAGCGTAATCGTCGATACCAGGCGTGCCGCTAAGCTCAAGCAGAGTATACACAAATATCGCATCAATGACAAGTATAGTTCCTTTATGGGAACATCGGGTCACGCATGAGAGTGACGCTGAGCACGTGTGAGCAGGTAACGACCGACGCGCTCAAGCTCGCCCAGCTGGTAGCGAACCCATGGATTGGCGCCGGGTTCATACGGGGTGAGTGTTGCCGCGTGCGCGATACGCTCACCGAGGATCCTAAGCGCGCCAGCGGCGACATCATCCCAGTGTGGGAGCGGCGCCATGCTCTTGGGCGTCAGCCATTCCGCCCGGATGCAGGCTGCGACGGCTGCCACGCTCGCGCCGCAGACGATATTGAGCGGCGCCGGTTGCTGGCTACTGTTGGGCGAGATGAACACCAGTTGCAGGACACCCACGCCCTGCGAGTTGACGGCGATCTGCTGACCCATGTCATCCAGCAGGAGATGCGGATGGCCCGTCTGAACCTGCCATACGGGTCCGAGAGCGGCCGCCAGGTCTCGTGCATATCGACGGACACGCGCGTTCACCGTCGGATGGTGTGTCGCCGGTGTTGCGAGCGCGATCGTCATGGTCTGTCTCCTGTGTCTGCATGATGGTCAGGCCGCGTCGCCATCATTGTCGGCGTCACTCTTGAGATACACTTCCCAGGGCCAATCTTCCGGCCAGTCGGATGGCCTGGTATATTCCGCCTCAAAACGCAGGGGGATCGTCTCGTTGGACTGACCGTCACGTGCCTTGAGCACGATCACCTCGCACAGTTGGGCAAACGTCGGGTCCAGCTTCGCCAGCTTCCGGTTGTAGTACGCGCCACGGTAGACACCGAGAACAAAATCGGCGTCCTGCTCCAGACCGCCGCTGTCTCTCAGATCGGACAGCACCGGCCGCTTGTTGTGACGTTTTTCGCTCTCGCGATTCATCTGCACGAGGCAGAGGATCGGCAATTTCAGATCGAGCGCGAGTTGTTTTAGCGCGCGACTGATCTGTGAGATGCGCTGGTACTCCGACTGGCGATCATCGTCGCCGTCCACCAGGCCAAGATAATCGACCACGAGCAAGTCCAGGCCGCGTGAATAGGCGGCACGTGTCGCGTGCTGGCGCAACTGCGACATCGTCAACGGGTGATCGTAGATACCGAGCTTTCCACGCAGCTCCTCACGCGCAGCCAGAGCGAGCGCGCGCACCTCGGCGAGCTTTTCTTCCCAGATGGTGCCGTCCGGGCGCCGGAATGCCGCGCGCAGGACACGGCCGTTGACACTGGCCCACGACGCGATGAGACGCTTTACCTGCTGGACGTGGCTCATCTCCAGGCTGACCCACTCGACACGGCCGTGAGTGCGCGCGACATACTCAGCGGCGGCTGCGGCGATAGCGCTCTTGCCGGATCCGGGCCGTCCGCAGAGGTAGACGAGCTCGCCCGGCTTGATGCCCAGCAAGTGCTTGTCGAGATCCCGGAAGCCCGTCGTGATGCCGGGCACGACACCTTCGTCGATGGACTGATCAATCTCGGCCAGGAAGGCGTCAATGGCATCGGCGATATCGGTGCTGTCACTGACAGCGTGGCGCAGGATCGCGGTCTGCAGGATCGTGTTGGTGGTCTCGATGAGCTCGTGACTATCCGGCTCCTGGTACGCGACACTGGCGATATCCGCCGCTGCCTTGATGACACGGCGCTGCAACGCCTTCGCCTCCACGATCCGCGCGTACTCTGCCGCCCGGCTGGAGGTTGGCACCATGTTCGGCAGGCTCGTCACGTAGCTGATGCCTCCAACCTCGTCCAGTTGGCCGCGCCGCGCCAGCTCGTCATAGAGCGTCATGACATCCACTGGAACGCGCTGGTGTGTCATGTCCACCATCGCGGCATAGATCAGCCGGTGCGCCTCGCGGTAGAAGTCACTGGGTCTCAGGATCTGCATCACCGTGTGCAGCTCCATCGAGTCGATGAGGATGCTACCCAGTACACACCGCTCGATCTCCACATTCTGCGGCAGGAGTCGTTCGGTTCGCTCGTCTGTTGTCACTGTGATGTCCTCCCATTTCCAGTCATTTCCAGATATCGTTAGCGCTCGACGGACTATAGTCCGGCGGCTCCGCCGGAGCTGCGCGCGCACTGTGGGTCGGCGCGCGGTTCGCCTGCGCAATGCGTTCGCGGTAGCCTTTGGGATCGGCCCGATATTCGGGGAATGGCCGGACGAGGTCCGAGAGCAGCAACGTTTGGTGTTGCCAGAAGCGCGATTGCTTGGTGAGGTCGTAACACTGCCAGAGGCGTTTCTGCCCGTCAGGTACGTCGTGCAACTCCCGATAGAACCACTTCGCCGCGGCCTTCTGCTGACCGGCTCTGGGCGGCGTGTGGACGTCCAGCCGCCGGCAGAGTTCCGTGAGCACCTCCGCGCACCAGCCCTGCTCCGCTCGATGGGCCGCAAGCTGCTCGTCAGTCAGCTTGCGTGGTCTGCGCGGCTTGCTCGCCTGCGGGGCGGGGGAGCGAGCGCTGCCAGGGGGTGGGGCCGTATCCGCGCTCGCCGCTACGAGCGGTGTCGCTGGCGTCGAAGTTCTTGAAGGTTCCGTGAGATCCACACGCCAGACGGAGCGCGGAGCGCGATCGCTGGATGCGTAAGCATCTTTTTCTTTCGTAACTCTTTCTTCCGTCCCCTTTATTAGCACTTGCGCTGACACCTCTTCAGCAGCGCTGTTGAAGCTGGCGAGCGTGGTTATATTGTCGTCGGTTTTAACAAGCGTGCGTGGTTGTTTTGCATCATTTAACCGAGCGGGCGTGGTTATATTGCAGGAACCGTCCGTAGTTATTTTGCTCACATCTGGTAAAATAACCACGCCCGCTCGCTTTGAGCGGCGTCGCCCATCGTAGGGGAGCCACTCGTCATAGGCGGTGTTCCAGGCAATGATGCCGCGCCCTGGTTCGCCGGTTTCTGTGAAGGTAATGATGTGGCAGGCAACGAGATCCGCGCGGATACGCCGCACGTTGCTCTTGTCGTTTGGTATCTCGCCCGCCCAGCGTGCTAGATCAAAGACACAGGTTGTCTCTTTGCGTCCGTGCTTGCGGTGAAACCCCGCGTCTCCAAAGGTTCGGCGGTGCATATACAGGCAGAACTCCATCGCGGCGCTGCCGAGCTTAGCGCGGCGAAGGTGCTCTAGCACGTCGTTGGAGATATTCGTGCTGCAGCTAAACGGCAGGGTATTGGAATCGGAATCATTGGAAACATCGGCGTGCGGGTCCGCTTCATCTTTCTGATAGACACCTGGTGTTTCCATAGTCCGCCTCGCCCACTCATATGCCTCATCGTACCGAATTGCCACAGCGCTCATCGTCGCCACTCTTCCAGGGTTTTATCTCGCTTGGCACGATTGCATGCTTCACATGCTGTCGCGAGATTGTCGGGGTGATTTGTTCCACCACGGCTCAGTGGCTCTATATGATCGCAATCTCCGCCATGAATAACGCATGGCTGAAAGTGGTTCCAAATCATGTGACTACCTCTCCCCGCATGTCACGCTCACGCAGATCACCTGAAATCCACTGCCTGTATGCCTCTGAGCACCTCACGCATCTGTTGCGCGTTCCACCTGATGATCAGCGCGAAGTTTTCCTTTTGCCCTGCCCGCTACAATGCATGTCAGTATCACTCTCCTTTCCCCTGATGGAACATCGCAGCCACATAGATTTGACCCATGTTGTGACCTACTAGCCGGTAGATGCCGGTAGACAGGTTTGGCGACTGTTGTGGCGCCAAACCGACAAAAACAGGGCATGGAGGTGGCTGAGAAGCGACCAGCGCGACACCGGCAGACACGCACGTCGGCACAGAAGATGCGACATCGGTCGCTCTCTCGTGAGTCTGGTACGTGCGCTTGCCATGGGGCTTCCTGGCCTCTGTGCGTTCGTCTTGCCTCTCAACCATCTCGTGCTTTGACCTATGATCTGACCTAGTACGGATTACTGGGTCAGGATCGCCGTACATGAACGACGACTGCGAACGACGTCCATCAGCGTCCTAACACGCCACCTGTGACGTCTGTTGATCCGCGTCCTGGTGGCCGTGCCGGCGGCGCTCCACGAACTCACGCAACGCGCGTACGATCTCGGCGTTGAGTGAACGGTCGTCTGCCACGGCCAGTGCTCGCATCTCGTCGAGCAGCTCCTGCGGCAGCCGGATGTTGGTCCGCTCTTGTTGTATCGGCTGGTGTTGTCTTGGCATGCTGCCATTGTACTGCCATGATGTCCTCATTGTCAATCTCCTCAGTCCATCCTCTCGCTGGGTCTTTATCCCGCGAGCACCTTCGCCATGGTCGCGGCGGCATCGTCGAGCATCGCCGGTAGCACGTGCGAGTAGATGCCGAGCGTCGTGCGTATGTCGCTGTGCCCGAGCACCGCCTGTACGACTTCCGCGTTGACGCCCGCCTCACGCAAGAGCGTCGCGCAGGTGTGCCGCAGGTCGTGGAACGCGATACGCGGCAGATCCGCGTGCCTACAGATGCGCAGGAACCGATTGTAGACGAAATTGGGGTGAAGTGGCAGCCCGACCTCACTCGTGAAGACGAGATCGCCGTCACGTGCTGGTTGCCACAACGGACCGGCCCGCAGACGTTCTTGACGCTGCCGGTTGCGATGCTGACGCAATGCCTCTACCGCCTGCGGCGTAAGCACGATCTCGCGCCGGCTGCGCTCCGTTTTCGGTGTCTCCACATACAGCACATTGGTCGTCCGATCGCGCTGCAGATTCTGGCGGACCTGTAGGCGACCACAGGACAGGTCCACATCGCGCCAGGTGAGGCCGAGCAGCTCACCCAGGCGCATCCCGCTCGACACCGCTAGCACGTAGAGCGCTTCCAGCCGGTCGCCTTCGACCGCCAGCAGAAACGTATGGGCCTGCTCGCGTGTAAAGACACGCTTTTCTCGCTGTCGTGGCCGCGGCACACGTACCCGGTCACACACGTTGCGCGGCAAGAGGTCCAGGCGGACCCCGTCCTCCAGCGCCTTATGGAGGACCGCGTGGACACGCTCGACCGTGCCTGCCGCCAGTCCACTACTGAGTAGGTCCGTGTAGAGCGCCTGTACTTGCAATGGCGTCAGTTGCGCGAGCTTCTTGCTGCCGATGCGCGGCGCGATATGCAGACGAGCGATCTCTGCATGCCGCTGTAAGGTGCCCGCTTTGAGTTCGTGCGCGACAGTCATGAGCCACTGCTCAAGATACGCCGCGACCGTCAGCCGCTCATCTGGCAGCACGATCCCCTGGTCACGCGCCCGGACCGCCTGGGCGAGCCAGCGCTGTGCCTCCTGACGCGTCCGGGTGTAGTGCGACTTGCGTGTGCCGTCACCCCGCGAGACGCTCGCTTCCCAGCGGCCATCTGCGCGCAGGCGGATGCTGCCTTCGCCGCGGCCCCTGCGTTTGCCTGCCATTCAAACTCCTTACGCCGGCATCCACTAGAACAGTCAGGGCGGAAACCAGTGGGGACTTAAGCGATGCCGGTTGAGCTAATATACGCCTGCAAGGCGGCGAGCGAAATGCGGCGCGCGACCCCGATCTTGTAGGATGACAGCTCACCGCGCTGCAGCAGCTTGTAGACCGTTGCGCGCGAGAGACGCAACAGCTTCGCCACCTCCGGCACGGTCAGCAGTTGCGCTGCGGGATCCACGACGGCCGAGCCGAGCTTCATCGGCTGGTGGCTCAGATACTCGATCTCCTGAAGCGTCTGCGGGACCGAAATATCGACCTCCGGAGCGGCACGTCGCCGGCAGGTGACACCTGCCACGCGTTTCGGACGGGATGTCGCCGTACGTGCGGGGGCTGTTCTGGCACTCATGATCTCACCTCGTTTTGGCGTGCTGCTGGGAGCCGCGTGTCAATCATCGTCTCGCATCACATGCGTCGCGCAGACAGACACTTGCTGCTCCGCCAGTAGCCGCTTGTCTCCCCGCCAGTAGCCGCTTGTGATGGTCGCGCCGCACCAGTCACAGGTCACCGTGTGGTTGACCGCTCGAAACGCTGCCCACACATATCCGTCATCATCAAGAAAATAGCAGCCGACCGTTTTGCGCGACTTCAGTCGTACAGAGGGCACTGTCATGACGTTTGCTCCTGTTCGTCCTTCGGCATCCGGCTCGCTGCGTGCTTGGCACAATAGACCGCGCGCAGCACCCGCTTGCGCTGTCGTTCTTCGCAGATGACCATGCCCGGCCGCAAGCAGCCCGGCTGCGCACACTTCAGATAGGGACTGTCCTGCTCTTTCATGGCAGCACCTCGTCTTCTGGCACGTCGCGCACCGTCCACAACAGATCCACCATCGCCATAAACGCCCGCTTCCAGTGACGCCGCTGAAGCCGTGTCCACGACCGCTCTACGGGCATCATCTGCAGCAGGTCTGTGAGCGCCGTCGGAATTGACGTGCGAAAGCCGCACATGTGGGTGGCTCGTCGGATCTTTGCACGACTGGCATTCATGGCAGGAGCAGTTGGTGCCGCTGGCTTGCCCTTGCACGCGCTCCGGCTCTGGTGATACCGGCGCTGCTTACCGACGTACTTGCCGGCGCACGCTCGCGAGCAGAACCGCTGGCCTATGGTCCGTGGAATGAACGCGTTGCTGCATTCCTGACAGACATGCGCTGGCATGGTCGCATCGACGGTAGCCGCAAGCGGCGGCTGGCTTTCATCGAGGGCACGTAGCGCCGCGTCGTCGTCGCCAGGATCGCTGGCGGAAGCCGACGGCTTGCGGCGAGAGTGACCTTTCGGCACTGGCTGCTTATCGATGGGATTGGTAAGACCCAGCTCCAACGCGTGATCGCGCACCTCGTACCACGGAATGTTGAGCGCGTCGCCTACCAGTCGCATGTGTGCCGTCGTGCCATCCCAGTGCTCACGTAGATAGGAGTCTTCATCCTCGGTCCACACATGGCGCGCGGACGGCGCGGGCGCAATCCTGGCGTAGGGATTGGATATCGTGGGAACGTTCGTGCTCATCGCGCACCCCTTCCGCATCTCACGCGGCGCTCATCCGCCGGAGCAGGTCTAGCGCCGACGCTTGCAACGTCGCCACCGTCGGCGCCAGCGCCGCGGCATCTTTGGCGACAGCTCTGGCGGCCGCCCACGCGGCAGCCAACGTCGCATCCCACGCGGCAGCCCAGGCGGCATTCCACGCCGCAGCTCTGGCGGCAGCCACCGCCGCATCCCACGTGGCAGCCCAGGCCGCAGCTCTGGCGGCAGCCCAGGCCGCAGCTCTGGCGGCAGCCATCGCCGCATTTCTGGCGGCATCATTGGCATCTCGCACCACCGCGCTCACCACCGCGCTCACCGCCGCGCCGGTCAGATCGGGCAATTGCTCCAACTGCTCGGCATGGGGCACCAGTGATGGCACCAGCCGCAACCACGCGGGCGCCGCTGTGCGTACCAGCCAGTCGAGCGCCATCAACCCGCGGAGCCGCTCTGTCTCTTCGTCCACGCGCACGGGCGCCTGAGCGATCACCGCATCTAGCGCCCGCCGCTGCTCCTCGTCCAGCGCACCCTGCCACTGGCGGGCAAACGTCCTCATCACCGGTGATGTCGTCTCAATCCTCATCGCGCACCTCACTTCCGGCCCTGCGCACCTGTCCACACGCGCACCTCGACGCGCTCCAGGTGGACGCCACGCACCCAGCCGCGGCCAAAACCACCGTCGAACTGGACGTAAAACCGTGGATCGTCCGCCAGCTTGCCCACGCTGACCTGATCGACGATGACGCCGGTGCGGCGCCGATGGAGGTCATCGCCGACGACGCGCACATGTTCTCCAATAGCGAACTCACTCATTGCTCGTATCCTTTCACCACCAGCCAACCCTTCGTGTTGGCCGGAAATTCCCGGATACGCAGATCCACCGGCCACTCTGACAAGTCGCCGCCGTGATGATCGTGCGCATGGTGCTCACGCGCCCAGACGGTGCCGAGTTGCTTCACGAAGGGCGAAACAAATGCGCTCACCATCGGGCTGCGACACTGCCGAATCAGCGACCGTGCCCATTCCAGATCCATCGGTCGGGCGTGAGATCCTGACTCACCACCGATGATGACCCAGTGCAGTCGTGGCGCATCATGAGGCGCCACCGCCTGTGCGTCACAGCCGAATGCAGGCGCATATGGCCGTGACTTCACGAGATAGCGCTCAATGTCCACCGGCCCCAGCAATGGCTCGCAACTGAGGAAGCGCACTGCGGCGGGTGTCTGGAGCAACAGCGGAATGCGCTCATCTGCCGTCTGCTGGTTCTCGACGGAGACGCCCAGCCAGACATTCGGCAGCGGCTCCCTGCGCGTGAGCAGGTCGCGCATCCGCTCTGGCCGCTTCGTCAGAATCTGATAGGTGTGCTGCGGTGTACGCAGCATCACCTCCCAGACACGCCAGATGAACTCCTCCGGCACACTCTCATGGAAGAGATCGCTCATCGAGTTGACGAAGACGCGCTTCGGCATGCGCCAGTGCAGCGGGTCTGCCAGCCGCGCCGGCATGAGTTGGACGGTGCTAAACGGCTGGTGATATTGGACGGGCGCGCTATCCCAGCGGCCCCGCTTCCACGCGATGTGCCGCTTGTCGTGCAGATCGAACGCGTAACAATGATCACAGCCCGCACTGACCCGCTTGCAGCCCACCACAGGATTCCACGTCATCCCCGGTGTGCCATCATCAGCCGCCGTCCATTGGATACCAGTCTTACCAGCCACGGCTCGCCTCTTTTCGCTCAATCCGAACGCGATAGGTGCGCCAGAGCCACGCGCCGCACAGGAATATCGCCTGCGTGGCGAGCAGGCCGAATCCGGTCGGGCCGTCCAGTTTGTAGCCGATGCCGACACGGCCGACGACGTAATCGCCGACGAAACCCAGCGTCGTCAGCAGCCAGACATACCATGCCTTCATGCCGCACCATCCTTCACCCATGTCTTGTCCGTCGTAAGCCCACCCGGGCGATCCAGATCCTGAAGCATGTTACCGAGCGCCGCGTAGAGGTCACGCGCGTGTTCAATGGTGATGAAGAGGCCGTATTGCCGCGTCGCGAGGCGAGGCACTGCGGGCACGGCGATCACCACGGAGTCGTATGCTAACGCCGAGAAGACCGTGACCTGCTGGAGCGGCTCGTCATCAAACGCGTGATCAGGATGGTCGTCAGCCGGCTCTGTGTGCTCCCAGATGTCGATGAGGCAGCCCTGCATGACCGAATTCCTGGAACGGCGGAACATCTCCGCTTCGACGTGGGCGAACTCGCGGTCGTCGATCGCGAGACCCATCTTGAGACCATCGAGAGTCAGCTTGAGGTAGTTGTCGGCGTCGCCACGCACGCCGACAAAGATGCACTTCACTGTGAGGGGCGTGCGCAGCTCCAGTGGCCCGGCCACCGGATAGCCGTGATCTTCGCGCCAGGTCATGACCGCCGACCGCACGAAATCGCGCCAGATCGCGGCCTCCTCGGTCAACCGCTTGCGCCCATATGTGCGCACATTGCCATATGCGCGGTTCACGGAGACCGGGTGGCCCTTCACGACCAGACTGATGCGGGGGTTGCCAGATGGGCGGCCCTGTATCGGGCGGCCCGCGAGTTGCGCTGTGGACATGGCGATGCTCCCCCTTGCTCTTGCGAGCACGAACTGCACTGGGTGTTTGTCGACTACTCCAGCCCTAACTTGCCCTGCGCCAGCTCGCCGGTGGACTTACGCATCTGCCGAAGCGCGGCGCGGATCTTCGTCAGGCATTCACCGAGCTCGTGCTCCTCATCGGAGCCACCGTCGGCGAACGCGTAGGTGGACGCGAGATCGCGGCGGATCTGTTCGGCCTGCTTGATCGAGCGCTCAAGCGTCTCGATCGCGTCCCTTCGACCGGTCTCCGCGATCGGTGTAACGTGGGCCATGACCTCCTCCTTCTTTGTGGGTGTGAATTGATCCCTCAGGGGAACGACGGCGGCACGCTACTAGGCGATGTTGCGGGCCGCGTCCTCGTGCTCGTAATACTGCTCGACAATGTGCCGCAGCTGGCCGATGATCGACCGATTTTCACGCTTGGCGGTGGCCCTGAGCCGGTCATAGAGCGCAACGGGAAACGTGCCCGAAACCGGCTTTTGTCCTGCCTTCTTCGCCTTCTTCGCCTCTACCTTTCGCATGAGCCTTGCCTCCTACCATCCGAATGCACCTGAAGATGCAGGCGTCCACTGAAGTATATCACTGCATTCCCTTAATGGCAAGACGTATTCCCGTAATGTGTGTGTGCGGCATGGTACTTGTTACTACCAGCGAAAACTGGTATAGTACCAGCGGTATCAATAGCGACCAGACGGAAGCGAGGGAGCAGACCATCATGTCCGATCAGTCGACACGACCGCAACGGCACGGTCTTGATGAAATCCCACCTGCCGCTCCCCATCCTCTGGCGGCGCGCGCATTTGCCCAGGCCGTCAACGACGGGTCGCTCCTGCGCCGCTGGAACCGCATGACGCGGGCGGCACGGCAGGCCAATCACGAGAGCATGATGGCGCTCGTGCATGCGGCGGAAGCCGATGGTATCAAGCTGTCCGTCGGGCGCATTTCGCGGCTGGAGACGCGGACCGAACGCAATGAGGTGGATGCCATCGCGTTGCTCTACATCCTCCTGCGTGGTGGGTACGAGCTCCCGGACGTCTATCCACCGGCCGGCGGTACTGACCTCACGGAGGACGAGCAGATTCTCCTTCGGAACTACCGCGCGGCGCCACCTTCGACGCGTGGTGAGATCGTGCGCTACAGCGGCTACATGGCCCATGGAGTTTTTGCTGAAGCGCTGCCTGGAAACGTGCGCGAACTGCCGCAACGCGAGCGCAGCGCTGAAGATGAGATCGCCCTGGACCAGTCATTGCATGAGGCGCAGACCGAGGTTGAGGCGGCGCGCGAAGAGATACGGAAGCGACGACGGACACCGGAAACGGGCAAGGGCACGCGTCGCTTCTATGGGAAGCGTGGATAGTGCAGCAGGTACGACGGCTCCGCGAGCCAGAGCGCCACGCGCTGAGCGGCGGTGCGATAGACGCCGTGCGGTGAAGTTTCCCCATAAAGCCCCGCGGAGCGTGCCACCTGGTCGCGCCATGCCCCCAGTTCGGGCGATTCCGCGAGGAGTGCATCGGTAAGGTCACACAGATCCGTGCTGGTGCGGATCCGCAGCGTATCCTGCTCCAGGCGACCCGTGACGATTGCGCGCGGTAGAGCCATCGACCGCGCCAGGTAATCGCCGTAGTGGTTCCACGCCGCGCGCAGGAACTCATCCGGAGTGTGGCACGCTGCCCGTAGCGCCGGCAGGACACGCAGCGCGTGGCGTTGTACCGCGTGAACACGCGCGGGCCCAAGGGTGGGAACCTCGTAGGGCAGCACATCACCGAGCGAGAGATAGCTCATGGTGAGCAGGTCGAGCCTGTCATGCGTGGCGACCAGCGTATTGGTCCGGTTCCAGAGCCACGTGTAATAGTCGCCGTGCCAGCGCTGCCACGTGTGTTGCGTCAGCCCATCGGCGGGCGCGAACGTCGCGATCAGCGTCTGTGCGTGTGGTGCCTCCGCGGGCGGCTCGCAGTACCAGCGCGTCCAGAGCGTCGCCAGCAAATAACGGGTGAAGGGACGCGCCTCGATGGCCCGCTCAAGTCGGGTCGCGTAATCACCCCACTCACTGCCTGTCGACTGGACAGGTGCGAGCGCCGGCGCCAGCCAGATACGCCGGTGCGGGATATCCATCATGGCCAGAACGGACGGCGGCAGAAAGTCAGCACGCATGGCAATGTGAAAGCTGTGCGTCACCAGACGCGTGACATTGAGCGGCGCTGTGGCTGGGGGCGGCGCGGCAGTGAGCGGAACAGCGCGCAGGCGTGGCCGGGCGCTCGGAGGTGGCGTTGCGACGGCAATGGCTGGCTGTGCGCGTTGGCCTGAGGGCTCGTGGGTCACACGTAGCGCGTGCAGGTGCGGCACAGCAGCAACCGGGGCAGGCGGCAGGTCTGGCAGAGCTGGCAGCGGTGGCAGCTGGCGCGTGCCCAAAAACTCAGGCTCTTGAGGAGGTGGCGCCAGAAAACGGCGGACAAGATCGGCATCTAGCGCTGAGAGTACTTCCACTTCGTCGGTCTGTCGTTGCAGCGGTTCAGACCAGCGGCGAGTGAGTCTTCTGTCCAGCTCCCCGGTAGCCTGATCGATTGGGCCAAGTGGGCCGCTTTCAAGGGAATGCTGGTTGTGTGGGTCGTCCTTGCCGTCGTCGAAGTCATCGCCACCGGGCCACGCGTGCAATGTTGCCATTGCGCTCGTCTCCTTCCCGTAGTGAGCTCATCAAATCCTGATGGCGGCACAATAGCACACTGCCTGTGTACGGGCAAGTGGACAAAGTTCGTGCATTCCCGGTAGGGCCGGCTGCTACGTAGTTTTACCTAGTATTTTTAGACCGATCAAAAAACTCGTCCGGCAGGGCTGGGTCATCCTCATCGTTCTCATTGTCCTCATGGTCGGTGGCGGCGTCTGGGGCGAAGAGAGCCCGGCTAAGGCGCCGCCTGCCGGCCGGGCTGTTCAAGTCCTGCCGGATTGCCTCCCACTCCGCCTCGGAGATCCCCAACCATCTGAGCTTGGCCGCGAGCCACTGGCTGAAGCGCCACTCGCGATCGAGGAGATTGGCAATTTGCGCGCGGAAGGCCGGGTCCGGCATGTCCGTCTGCAAGCGTTCCAGTGTACGCTGATGTTCTTCTTCGGAACGCAGGAGTGCTGGTGCGGGTCCCAGCAGTGGCGTAACAGCGTCCCAGTCGAGCTGGCCTGAGCGCAGCAGGATCGCGATCTCAGATATGCCGAAGACCGCGGCCAGACCTCGCGCGGTATTGTGTGTCGGAATCGCCGAGCGATAGATCACATTGCGCAGTGTCTCGATCGAGACCGGCGTGGGATTCTCCTCGCCCCTGCGTCGCAGCGCTTCGGGGATGTCACGCGCGAGCGCGCTCAGGTAGTAGCGGACTTTGTTGCCAGGTCCGAGCGCGGCGTACTGGTGGCGGATGAGTTGCGCGCGCAACCACGCCCGCCACAACTGCATCTGCTCCTCCGAGAGATGACGCGCCGGCACGTGCTGGTCCATCGCTTGTTGGTCAACCGCTGTAGGCATGTCGGGCATGAGATCCCTCTTCTATACTTGTACGGATGTGTCCGTTGTGTGTCAGTCTACACCATGGTGTGACGGATGACACGACCATGTTACGCATGACATGACATTCGGGCTATCTGTTGCGTTCTTATCATGTTACGCGTAACATGACGCAGTAGAGCATGACACGCATAGCGGCAAGGGTGAGGCGATGACGAGAAAGAGACGGCGTCATCATCCAGGTGGAGACAGACGTGGGCGGCAGCCCGCGCACCTCATGCGGGACCTGCAGGCGGAAGCAGAAACAACACTCGATGCGCTCGACCTCGCGCTGAGCATTGCTCGCAGAACATACCAGGTGTATCTGCAGTTCGCCAGTGATGCCGAGCTGTGGCACTACGGAGGAATCGAGCCGCACGCCGACCGGCAGTTGCTGGTCGTGGGCTGCATGAACCATAGCCCGAACACACCACCGCGAGTGCTCCTCGCCTTGCGTGTGCTCGAGCGGCTCGCCGCGCCGGATGTGCGCCCGGTGGATCTGCTGCGGGGCGAGCAGTTGCGCGGCTGCCTATTGGGTGTAGCAGCTTCGCTCGCCCCGCAGCATGTGCACTGGCGGTCTGCGCGTTTCGTGGGTGAGGCGGCGGGCGGGACGATCGTCGTGCGCCAGCTCGCACATGAGCCTACGTGCCGCATCTGTCAAGAGACTGAGGAGGTCCGACACGCACTCATTGGCCGAGGGCAGCGCCGGCGTGAGATCGAGCACGCGCTCCAGGAGAACCGGAGGGTGTTCGTTGACGCTTCGGGCGGAATGCCGCGACGCTAGGCCGCGGCTTCAGGTTTTGGGGTGGTGGGATCCTCATGGAGCAGCTGCTGGCGGTTGATGTCGAGCGCCTGGCAAAGCTTGTCAATCGTTGGTGTGCTGGCCCGGGCGCCATGCTCCAGGCGAGAGATCACGCTCAGCGCCAGTCCGCTGCGCTCTGCCAGCTCGGTCATGCTCATCACGCGGTATGTGCGCCATTTGCTCAAGAGCGGCAGCTCGAATCCCCTCGATCGCGGCATCTATTCCTCCATTCGGCGGTTGCGTTACACTTGACGCAAGTATAACACGGACTTGCACGAAATAATCATGTTATATTGACAAATACTTGACAGTTATTTGCTCAATAGTGTACAATAAGGAGGATGAAGGGCGTTAGAGAACGGAGGCGATCGAGATGGCACGCTGTAGGATTTGTCACCGGCCCATGAGCAATCCTGATCACATTGCCGCTGGCATGGGGCCGGTATGTGCCGCTAAAGCCGCGCGACAGGCCGACGATCGCACTGCGGTGTATCCTCGTGATCGCTACGACCGCATCCTGCGTGGTCTTGAGAAACTGGCTGGCATGCTGGCGCAAGCGAACGCCTATGACGTGTGGGCCAGGGCGGAAGGGACAGCGACTGAGCGTGCTGAGGCAGCGTGGTTGAAGAGCCTCATTTCCCACTGGTACGCGCGGGCTCAGCGCATGGAGCAGCACGCACGGCGCCTGCTTCATCGAGCAGCGTAGAAAGGCTGAATGAGATGGGCCTTGGACGTTATCTGTTGCGAGCCAGCACCCGTTATGCGGTCCGCCACGCGTATCCGCGAGCGCGCCGCTGGTGGTTCTGGTGGTTCTGATTGGAGGACGGACGGTGGATCAAGTAGTCGACTGGACAGCTATACAGGGCGCACTGGCGGCGCCGTTTGAGCCAGCGGAAGTCGAGTGGCGCGCAGCCACGGGCAAGGGTGGTGCGAATAAGCACGTGCAGCTCGTTGCCTACATCTCCGCTGCGGCCGTGATGGACCGTCTCGACCAGGCGGTTGGCGCTGGCAATTGGTCCTTTGACTGGCAGCCACTCGTGGTAGACACAGAGGTACGTGTCGCGAAGGGTACGCTCACCATCTTTCATGTGAGCAAGTCAGACATCGGTACCGCGTCCAACTGGGAGCCGAGCAAGGGATGTGTGTCCGATACATTGAAGCGCTGCGCGGTCCTCTGGGGCGTCGGAAGATATCTGCGCGACCTTCCGCAGGTTGGTTGCACGCTGGATGCGAACGGAAACATCCCCGAGGAGATGCTCGCCAAGCTGCGCGAAGCCTTGCGCCGGCGGCAGACGGCGCGGAGTGCTTAAGGGGATTGCCAGGCGGGCTATAGTGGAGTCAACAGCGCGATGCGCCTTTTTTTACTCCTTGTGCTTTCCCCTGAAGGAATGTGTGATAACGTCAGAGGAATAAACTGGCGAAAGGAGGCCAATATGCAGACGGTCATGAGTGCGGCGCTGGTACTGGGGGCCGGTGCAGCAGTCGACCTGGCGATCGCACGTTTCATGGCACGCGTTCATGCCTGGCGTGCGCGTCGTAGCGCGCGACGACACGATCCAGACGTGCTCGCACGCGAGGCGGAGATCTTCGCGGCGGAGGTGCGCTGCCGGATCGCTGAGGCCGGCTACACCATAGAGGTGACGCGTGATCGCTTCGGCCGCCCATGTCACTACGCCGCGGTGCCGTTCCCAAAGCCCATCCAGCAGATGACTCATCCTCCAGTGTCGAAGCGATCTGCAGCGCCCCGCCGCACTCGACACAAGCCTGCACACACGCGCTTCTCCGAATACAACGCCGGATACGCGATCTGACTACACACGCGTCAAGCCGGCACGATGGCCGGCAGGGATGAAGTATCAGCGAGACGAGGAGACGAGTACCGTGAGCACAGAAACCACCGAGACCTCATTCGACCTGGAGAGCGCGATCGCCAACGCCGCGGCTGCCAAGCGCGAACGTGAAGAGGCGTACAAGCGTGAGCGTGAAGAAGCGTACAAGCGAGTGCAGACAGAGGCCATCGATAACCTCAACGTGCAACTCAGTGAGGCGCTGCAGAGCGAGATCTGGAATGCGCTGGGCATCACTCTCGAATTCGTCGGCCCAGGTGTCGGCGCTGTGGCCACGTTCGACCGTGGCGGTCGCTGGCAGCTGCGCAACCTTGGCGACTGGCGCATCCAGCGGCCCGATGACGTGTGGGCTCGCAGTGACATCGACAACGGCAATCTGCAGCAAGTGCTGCTGGAGATGATCGCCGAATGGGATGAGCTGCAGGCAGATAACGCGACCGCAAGCGCAGGCGAAGCGGTCGAGCGTGTAGAAGCCGCGATCGCATTTGCGCCTGAAGTGGGACCGGCTCTGGAACCAGCGCCGCAGTTCACCGTCATTGAGGACTACTCATCTCGCCGCACGATCCTGCTCGACTGCAGCGGGGCCAGCTATAACCGCACGATCCTGGCGGTCAGTTTCGATGCTAATGGCAGCGTTGAGATCTGGCGCCTGACCAACGACAGCGAGTGCCCGGAAGTCGCTCTCCATCTGAGCAAAAACAACTTCCAGAAGCTGCTCGTGGCGCTCGAGCAGTGGCAAGCCGAACAGGCCGCACGGTCGGTGGCTAACGACGATGAGCCGCCATTTTAAGCCGCTCGTGCTGTCCCGTAGGAGGACATCGCGTACACGGAGGTGCTTCATGCTGGATTCCCTGTTGGCTGTCGGGCGGGTGGTGACGGTGTTCTTCTTCGGTGAGGTGTTCCTGGTGACCATGTGGTTTGCGTGGCTGGTGTGGCGTGAACGCCCGGCGAAGTCCGCGCCACAACCCGACGTGGAACCTGCGCCAGCGTCCGTTTCCGAGCCGGATCCGGCACCATGCGCCGAACTGATTGCTGAGCCCGCACCTGAACTGGCCTCCGAGTCAGGGGCCGAGCCAGAGCCACCATGTGCGCAGATACCCGTCCTGCAGGTTGAAGATTTGCCGCCCGACACGTTGTGCGAAATGGCGGACGGCACGATTCTCCTGGCGGCGGAAGTGGCGGCACTGAAGCGACTCCAGCTGCGCTGGCTGCCCATTCCGGTGGAGCAGCACTGATGAGGCGGCGCAATCCTTTCAGTCACACCGTCCAGCCGCCGCTCTGGGTGACACCCACGACGCGCAAGACCAAGCCGCTGCGTGGAGTGCCATCACCAGATGCGCAGCTACTGGTGATGGGCCGTGACGGGATCTGGGCATATGTGGGCCGGATGGATTGCGGGCGAGCACGCGAGGGCGTGCTGTTGGTTGAGTGGAGCGAGCGCACGGATGCACTGGCTTCCCGTCACTGGGTGGATATCGACCAGGTACGGGTGGTGGAGGGATAACGGATGGCACAGATGGGCAGACCGCGTAACCCATTGGCACGCTTCAATGCGGAAGGCGAGCGCTGGTGCGGGCACTGTTGCCTGTTCATGCCACTGGAACAGTTCTACCCCAGCAAACAGGGAGACGGTTACGACAACTGGTGCCGTGAATGTCGTAAAGCGTATGTCCGTGAACGCTACCACGCGCATCCAGAGCAGGACTTGGCACGAGCGCGGGCATGGGCGGCCAGGTACCCCGCGCGCCGACGTGCACATCGGCGAATCGCCAATCGGATCTACAAGGCGCGTCTACGCTTCGAACGTCAGTGGCAAAGAGAGCAGACACGATGAAAGACAGTCTCAGACGCTATCTGTATTGCGAGCATTGTGGCCGCAGATATGTCGGCACATTCAACCACTCCCTCCAGCAGTATGTGCTCGTCTGCCCGCTGACAGGTCAGCAGCAACGGGTGATTCCCGCTCGTGAGGTGGCGACTCTGCCAGCCGGCGAACGGGACGTGCTCATGACCATCGTGCCGGACGCCAACGATTCATCCAGCGTTCAGCAGGCGACGGTGAACGGCTACAGCCACGGAGCCTATCAGGTAAACGGCAAGCCGTAGCACGCTACGGATCACAAGGGGGAGAGCGTGAGCGACGCGAGCGAAGGCAACCTCGAACAGCCGCAGCAGACCGACTGTCAGAGGCTCATTCGTGAAGGGCTCGTCGGACCCCGCACCACGTGCTGTAAGCACTGCCACGCGGGGCCAGGGCGCTTGGTACGTGTGCTGACACTGCGTGATGGACGTCGTGTGACCGTCTGCTGCCTCGTCCGTCACGAACTGCTGGCACGCAATAGCGTGAGCTATCGATAGAAAGGCCAAGCGGGCTTTCAAGATGCCTGAGCAAAGACTTTTCGCGAGCTATCGCTTTGGGACACGGGGCTCAAACTGGTGCGTTGCGTACTATGGCGATCCCAATACGCCGCGTGTGGTGACGAATGCTGATGGGTTTGGCATCTACTACACGAGCGAACGCGAGGCACAGCAGGCGGCAGACGATTATGCGGCAGGAACGCAACCCGCCTGGATCTCCGTCGCCGGACACGTAAGCCTGGTTGAATGTAACCTTCAGCGTCACTCTGAAGGTTCTGACGCTGAGGTCTGAAGGGTATACCGATGAGCGGCGAGACCGGATGATTGCCGATCTGGAAGCTGGCACCTTTGCGATGCTAGAGGATGACGAGGCGAGCGATGACTGAGCCGATGAGCGATGAACGTCTGGCGGAGATACGGGAACGCGCGGAGAAGGCGACGCCGGGACCGTGGATATTCCATGCCATATCCCAGTGGGGGTACCCGCAATATCTGATTGGCAGCACTGGCTACACGATTGCCGAAATGTGTCTAGACCGTTCCTTGGCTCAGCACGTTGCCAACGCTGAGTTCATCGCCTGTGCCCGCGATGATGTGCCGTTTCTGCTGGCCGAGGTGGAACGGCTGCGACGGATGATTGCAGGGTGAGGCATAGTGTGCCCCGGTGGGACTCCTGCCGGGGCGCGCCGGATGATGGCCGCGTGATGAGGAGAGACGACGTGAGACGACGAGTTCAGCATGAGTACTCAGGATAGGATTTTCGTACCAATGTTCCCAAGCCGGCTCACTGTGCCGTCGTTGCCCCTTGACTGGTGGTAATCAGGCTGTCATAATATGACTACTGATTTACCGTACCACTCAGCAGGACCCACCCCGCCCATGAGTCTCGCGAGTCTGCCGGATGAGATCCCAGACGCACAAGCCACGCTGGAACAGTATCAGGAATTTTTGCAACTGTTCCGCGAAGCACTGGAATATGGTGCGCACGTCGCACGCGAATTCTTCGAAACTCACCACGGAGCAAGTGATCACGGTCTGTTTGCTCACATATTGCGTTGGAGCGCAAATGAATATCTCCATGCCAAAGGTCATGACCTGATAGACTTTGTGCAAGAGAAAGTGAATGGCAGTGGTCTCAGCTTCCTTGTTGCTGGGGCACACATGAAATCATGGAAAGCGGTTGACGGCGAGATGCCACGTGCTCAAACGCTCAGACGCAAAGTCTTCTGTCGTCAAATCATCCAGCTGAGACTTCAGTTCCCAGACCTCGACAAAATGGGACCAGTTCTGCGCAATGTGGCGTTGTTGTGGCAACTCGACGGCAAGCAGAACCTGTCGTCGATCGAAATGCTGAAGCCAAAGACAGGCGACGTGCGCAAGGGAGAGCAGTATTGGATATGGCGCGTCAGGCTACCAGATATATTCACGTCGCAAATGCCAGTCCAGTCAGATATTGTTGACGATCAAGACGACCTCGAAGGGATTGGCTTACCAGAGTCGAACATGCCTGACGTAGCCTCTGAACATTTACAGAGCGACCAGGATGATTAATGGCAGCAGGGTCAAACAGGCCCGCGAGTTTTGCGGGCTTACACAATCGGTGTTGGCTGATATCGTACAGGTAAGTCAGTCCACCATAGCATACATCGAAATGGGACGGTTTGAGCCATCTGATGAGCTGTTGGGCAAGATTGCTTTAGCGACAGGATTCCCGCCTCCCTTCTTTAGCCAAGGGAATCCTCCCGACTTTCCGGAGGGCTCGCTTCTGTTTCGCGCTCGCACATCCATGCCCTCCACGCTTCGATCTCAGGCATTTCGATACGGCGAAGTGCTCTTTGAGATGGCTGAACGCATGGCATCGAAGCTCCGCGTGATTCCGCCGCGCCTACCGCAATTTGCCGAGGAGTCGGTGGATATCGTTACTGCAGCACACTTCACACGCAACGTCATGGGGATTTCTCCAGGAGCGCCGATTACCAACTTGATTCATGCTGCGGAGCGAGCTGGCGTGCTGGTGCTGGCTGCGCCGTTTTCACATCCTGAGCTTGATGCATATTCTGCATGGGCCGGCACAGAGACGCGCCGGCCCGTCGTGGTGGTGTTCGGCAATGTTTCTGGCGATCGATTGCGGTACACAATTGCGCACGAGTTGGGACATCTAGTATTGCACCAAGCAGTCAGAGGACAGTGGCACGCGTTTAACACTGAAGCAAACAGGTTCGCTGCTGAGCTCCTACTACCGGCAGAAGCGATGCGCGAGGAGTTGATATCACCGATCACTCTAACGGGAATAGCATCCCTAAAGTTGCGCTGGGGAGTATCCATCCAAGCACTCATTCATCGTGCGCACGATGACGACCTTAGCCTCATCACTGATCGACAGTACCGTTACCTTTTTGAACAGCTCAGCCTCAAGGGATGGAGAAAGCATGAGCCAATCGAGGTGCCTGTCGAGAAGCCACGAGCGGTGAGGAAGATGGCTGAGCTGCTGTTCCCGACGCCAGATAAGAAAGATATTGACTACCAGAAGATCGCTGCAGAGTACTGTCTGTCAGTAGTGCGCGTTCGGCAAATTCTTGAACGACATGCCGGACGGCCAGGAAATGGCGGCGGTGATGTCATCAGCGATAGTGAGCGGGAGCACACTGTTCCTCTCCAGTTCCCGCGCAAGCTGAGTTAGCGATCATTGCGCCGGGGGCAGATGAAGGAGCCAGCCATCCAGCGTGTTCTAGATGAGCCTTGCTTGGCGCCATGTAAAATATCTGTGATATCCGCGGCTGATTCTGCAGAATCAGCCGCGGCCGCATTTTATTCGCTTTTATTCATGCGAGCGAAAAATATGCAGAAGCGGCCTGAATATTCCATTGCGTAGACGTCTGTTGACGGGTCGACGATTGCGCGATCCGGCAAGGATTTGGTCTAGTGCCACGGCAAGATCATGATTTTCGTATCGTGCATGGATGCGCCGCTTTTGGATGTCCTCGCCCTCGCGCGCAATCATGAGGATAAGCTTCTCTAGAGACTGGGACTCGTGCCGAGTGAGATAGAGTTCATGCCGCCAGTACCCGCACTGCTGGAGAAAATAGAGACAACTGTAGAGAGCCGTGCGTTTGTTGCCGTCGACAAACGGATGATTCTGGACGAGTGCATATGCAAGCGCGCTGGCCTGCTCGACGCCAGTAGAATAGACACTTTGCAGCCCGAAACTCACAAACGGTCGCGCTATGGCTGCCTCCAGTTGGCTTTGTGACCGTATTCCAGGCACGCCACCAAATTGGTCCACAATGAACTCGTGGAAGCCTTCGATGTCGTGACAGAGTTGGCCCATGACATCCTCGCACGCATCGGCATACGATACATCGAGCGGCAACGGAAAGGGCGCCACACGTGAAAACGTACGGCGCCCCTGGCGGCTAAAACGACCTGAAGACATGACTACTTATCAGCCAGGTCGCGCATCACAGCCTTGATGTGCGGATTAGCGTCCATCTGCAGGAGGAATGCCTGGGCATTCTTGGACATGCGAGCATAGGTCATGGAAGACACCCCAACGTGACCAGCTCGTACCTCATGCTTCTGTGTGCCCTTGGTCGCGTGGCCAGTGCCGCCCTTGGAAGAGCGCAGGAGTTGGTTTTCGCGCTCACGCAGCCTCGCCATATCGACTCTCCTCTATCGTCTCGCCAATCACTGGTGTCGCTTCATACTATCACGACGCGTCAACAGCAACGCGCTATCACATCGCTGCGATGTATCGCAAGATTGCGACCATTCATCACCCACCCGCTCTAACGCGGGATGACGATTCGGCTCACCCGCCCACAGGTCGGACACTCTATCCTGACCGCGCTCATGAGATCAATCTATGATGCGTCTAGCATCTACACGTTTTTTTGCTGTCGAAGTACAACCCCGCGATCAGGTCGGGGGAATACAGTATGTGGTAGCAGGTCCGGTCACTCCAGCCTTCGCTGGAGTGCACACTTGACGTTTCTCACCAGCGATTTATGAGATACCCCGGCCGGTCCGAGAGTTGCAGTGGTGTTGCTTTACTGCTGTGATACACTAGCAATATGATAATTTGCTAGTGAAGTGGAGGCTACTGTGGCGGATAATGAGAGCAAACCTACGGTTATCATCATCAAGGAGCAGTCGGATAATAAGCTCCTCCGTTTTGTCCTCTTCACCTGGCTCTTTGGTATCTTCTACTGGCGCTGCCCCTCATAAGTCTCGAACAACCAAATACCTAGTGGTGTTTGTCGAAACTGGTCGTACAGGAATTCTGGTGACGTTGCCGATGCAATTCTGGACTGAAGGCTATGCGATAGAATCATGCCGTGCTGAGCGCTAAGGCAGCCCACCGAGTCAAGATGCATGCGATCCAACGGAGTGCAATGAACATCACTATACGGCCCAAGCACTGCGTCCACCCAGCTGAGTTCGAGACTTCTTATCAGTTCCTCTCCCATGTCCTGATGAGGCGGGATGAATTGCATATGGTTCAGTGTGTATAGTAGTCCCAGTAGTTTAATCTGTTTACTGGTAAGGTGAGCGATAGCCTCACAAGCGATATCACACGTCCGAGCAATCGTCATGTCTTCGTCAGTTACTTGCAGGCGAGCGGATACTAACTCGGCGAGAAGCACGTGCTTCTCGTGCCTATTGGTCTGTGCGGCACTTTCAAACGTGCGCTGCATGAGGACGATGAAGTCGGGATGAGTTGCTACCGTGTCGACACGCTTCTTGAGTTCCTGACTTGAGTCTTCAAGTGCCTGTATGCGCGGAACCAGCTCATGCAAGAAGTCGTCTACATTGGATGCGGCCTCACGTTTGGCGATATTGGACTGTTTACCGAATCGTCCTCGGACCCAAGATACACCTGGAGATATAACCTCCTTTGCCACCGCACCGATGGCAGCAGAGACGGCAGCATTAGCAAGTTCCTGAAACGGATCAGTCACGCCTGATCTCCTTGGTCCTATACCACGTGCAATGACTTGTTGCCCGGTACTCGGAGGTATGTGTCTTTCAACTCATCAGGGAACAATTTTACAACTCGACCCAAATCATCCGTTGTATAGCCCAGGTCCCGCAGGTAGACCTGAACCAGCTCGCGTAGCAGACTCGGCACCTCGGTTGCGGCATCGAGCTCGACCGGCTCGCGCAGTCTATAGCCTGCCTGACTCATCTTCTGCCATAGATAGCGAGCCTGATTGGCCGTAATGGTTTCAAGCGTACGCGCTCTTACGAGGAGTGCAGCCATGGATACGCGCCAATACTTCTTCAGTATCGCCAACCGTGCGAGATCTAGATCTTGCAATTCATGCCGAATATCTCGCTCTGGCATAAGAAACTCCTCCGCAAATGCGTCGGCTTCCTCCTCCATTTCCGGAGTCGGCAGATCGTGCATGACCAGGTGCCCAAGTTCGTGCGCCAGTGAAAAGCGAAGCCGATCCGTAGGGCTCTCCGTATTCACGAACACCACCGGTGACAACGTCGTAACCCATCGACTGATGGCATCCACTTCTCTGGTGCCAAAGTCGAACGGAATCACGATGATCCCAGCGTCCTCGAGTACTTCGGTCAAATTGGCGATGGGCCCGCGTGGCAGGCCCAATTTGGTACGCACTACGCGCGCAGCCTCATCCGCGTACCCCTGGAAGTCCTGAATGTCGAGATGCGGCACACTGCACTCAATATCCACAGACCTGAGCAGTACGTCGAGATGCAGGAAGCGAATCTCGATCTGCGCATAGATCTGCGCGAGTACCGGTCTGGACACACGAGCGCGCTTACGGTGAAATACTTCCGCGATCCCCACGCCGGCGAGGCTACTGTGTTGAAAGAAGAACTCCCGCGGATAGTGCAGCCTTTCGCAGAACTGATCCAGAAGCTCGTTAGGGACAGGTCGCAGTTCCATTTCAATCATTGAGATACGGCTCTGTGGCACCCCAAGCGCATCCGCGAGCTGCTTCTGGGATATGCCCCGCGACTCGCGAGCAAGCACCAGCATGCGCCCGTTGAATTTTGCTTCTTGGTTACTCCAAAGATCCATCTGTCGCCTGCTTCTTTGTTGCATCTTTGCGTGGAATGACTCTGCGGCGTATCTTCTTCGCCGCTTCTGTCTCTCCGGGACGCGACGCAGCTGTCAGTTCCGCGATATCCGCCTCCGAAAGCTGCCACTCCCAGGCGTTTGCTTCGCCATCTGGACACACAATGTAGTAGTCGAACCGGGTCTCTGTGGAATCTGGTCGGTAACCAGCCCAAACGTTGATCATATCGGGAAGGACGCTGCGAGTCCACAGAGAGGGGCGCAGCAGGACATCTCCGGCACCATTCCCACCGGACTTGATTGTCTGCGCGTCAGCTGGCCACAGCTGACGGTTGAACTGCTTGGCCTGGTATGTCTGGTAGTTGTGACCACGCAGCGCTTCATCAAGTCGCTTGAAGGAAACAAAAGCCTGCGAACTAACCTGGAAGAGTGTCCGAAGATGGATCTTGCGCTCCTGTATGCCCAGATCCGGTTCGGCCGCAATGAGGCGCCGTGCCTCGCTGACGATGTGCGCGTTGCGGACCTGAGCGCGCACTGACTTGCTGTGGTCACGCAATGCCTCTGGACTATAGTTGTTCGGATTGGCGTAGACCGCCAATCCGCCACGAATGGCAGAGGAGAAGAAGCTGATTTGCCTCGGAGTCAGGAGTGCGATGAACTCTTCGCGAGTCATAACCATGCAGCCTGTACCTCATTTCACACGGTCGACCTTGCGGCGCGCTGGTCACCAGCGATAGAACAACTGTACCGCATGTTTCTGCAAAATGCAACACAAATATCACAAATATTTCACAAGCTGGCAGATGGTAACGACTCGTACATCATGAGCACGCAGCAAAATAGGCGATTAGAGAGCGGGGAAGCGACGTGGTAATGGCGAAGGGGCCATTTGACTGTCTACATCCAGCAATCGATAAAAACTGCTGTAGGCGCCACTCGACGTGCCTCACGATGCAGGCATTTCCTCTGAGTCATCATTTTGCTGCATGTATGCTACAATGAACGCGCCATCCACAGCGGAGGACAAATAACTATGGCAGAGAACGAACGGTTCGCAGAATTATGGCGTCGTATCGAAGCATGGCCAGTCGCATACAAGCAGGCGCTTTTAGTGTTAGAGCAAGCGCGAGCAACGGTTGACGATCTCGAATCACGGCTTGAACAACAGAGAGAACTCGCGTCCAGCGCGGCAAATGATGTCACCAACTCCCATTCGAGCAGATTCCTTGCATATCGTCGCTTCGGCGCTCCAAGCAGTGCGGCCATCGCTCACGCCGAAAGAAAAGTCGAGCGAGCAGATGAGGATTATCGGCAGGCACGCACAGAGGCAACAGCGCGATTGGTAAAGAGCTACGAGAGTAGAGGTCAGAAACCACCAGCTCAGGGCACTTTACGTGCGCTTGCCGAAGATGAACCCGGGGTGAAGGCAAAGCGAGAAGCTCTGCAACTCGCACGAGACGAACTGGAGCGCGCTGAAGACAACGAACAGCATGAATCTACACAAGAGCGAGAATTGCCAGAGAGCGCCAGCAAACCGGTTGTAGGGTCAGCAGACGTTGCTCGGCTGGAACGGGAGCTGGCGAAAGCGGAAGCTCAGATGGTACAAGCACGTGTAGAAGTCAAGCACCAGCGGGCGATCGCCCGCTCACTCGAATTGCTCGTCCAGCTGTCCCGAGTAGAGAGATAAATCAGCCTGGTAGCCGCCATGTGCCCTGCTTTCGGTGTGCTTACTGCCCAGTATGGCGGCTACCACAGAACACGTAGTCCTACCCCTGCAGTGGCGGACAGTCAGCTCGGCAATTCATTGGTGCTCTGTGGTTGTGCGCCCCACCTATTCCTCACGTTTTCCCCGTTGCTGAACCGGCCACGCCACATCATCCAGGCCCACTCCGAAGAGCTCGGCCAGCTCACAGGCCAAGCCCATCCGCGGCTCATGCTTGCCCGTCTCCAGGCTCGCGATCGTCGTGAGACTCACATGCACTGACGCGGCCACCTTCTCCCGTGACCAGCCTCGTTCGATACGCAGTTCTTTGAGCGTCTTACGCTGTCGTGCCACTTGGATGCCCTCCCGCCCATCTCGTAACCCATGCGGCGGACGCACAGATAACGCAGTTTTCTTATCCCGCTATCTTACCACAAGTTTACTTTCCGGTTTTGGGTGGGACTGCCGGAATAGTTATATGTAAGAACTGATAGTAGTTAACTTGCAATGGCAGGTATGAGGACAACATGAAAGAACTGACGCCAGAGGTCAAACGCCAACTCGCTCGCGCGCTCTATCGCGCCATTGAGCAGAATGTCACGATCGCCGGTCGCGGCTACATCCGCGAGACGGGCAACCAGTTCTTCTTCGTCAATTCGGCCTCGGGCCACGGCAAGCAGTACATCGTACTGGTGACAGGTGAGCGGCTGTTCTGCTCGTGCCCTGCTGGCGAGCATGACCTCATGTGCAAGCATCGTGCACTGGTGCATGCGACGCTCGCATCCGAGCACACGATCTTCTAGAGAGAGCCGGTGGGGGGGATCCCCCCCACTGCGGGAGGGTACGGCCATGACGTTCGGTCCGAACGACGGGATACAGACGAAACGCGTGCAGGGCGCGCAGGGTGTGCTCACCCAATGGACGCTCGATGACGGGCGCGTGCTGACCACACCGGAAGACTTTGATGTGGCGCTGGCTGGCTGCCCGATGACGACGTGGGGCGATTACGACTTCGATACCCTGTGCGCCGTACTTGACCATCTGGGTCAGCGGTGTACTGCCGTCGGCATGTTTCCGGATGACGGGCCGCACGCGACGCTTCTGGTGCGCTTCGATGACGGCTGTGAGCTCTACGTTATGGATACGGATTGCCGGTTTGACTAGTCCGGCACGGGAGGGGAAGATGACGGCGCAATCCGGCGACAAGGTCGCCATACTCTTCAAGTGCGTGTCCTGCCTGAACCTGTTCGGTCGCGTGGGGCAGAGCCGGGGCAAAGGGGTGATTGATCTTGGCCCGATCGACGAGGTGGACCCGACACAATGCCCCCGCTGTGGGTCGGACGATACGGTGCCTTGGGGGCTGGTACCCAAGCCCGATGAGGACTAAGCAACGAGGCCCATGCGAGGCAATCCGGCCGCATGGGCCCGTCGCCGATCACTACGCTATGCGGTTACACTATCCCGCCGCATTGGCCTCTACCGTTGCACGGGCATACTGGCGGTCGATCGCGGCCATCACCGACTTCTTATGCGCCACATAAGCACGGCCCATACGCCGGCCATTGCCCAGCATCCGCACCATAGCGACCGCCTGTTCGTCACTGATGTTCTGCGCGTATTTGCGCTGCGCATACTCCTGCAGCTCGTGGCGTGTCCACTGGCTGCCTGCCACGGCTTTGAGGCGACGCTTGCCGGTGGGATCGTCGCTCCCATCCGGCGGCATATCGGGCGTAGTATCGGGCGCAGTATCGGGCTGACTATCCGGTGTACCAGTCATCGCATTGGCCTGCTCAATGACGGGGGATGCATCCACCATTTCGGGGTGCTGATACGCTTCCTCCGCACGTCGTTTGCCCGCCATCTTGAGCGCATTGATGTCGTTCCTTGCCCGCTGTTCCGCGAGCTTGCGCTCGCGCTCGGCCTCGATCTCCTCGATGGTCTTTGTCGGGGCTTTGCGCGACGAGATGCCCCAGTATGCCGCGGCGAATGGCAGGGCCACGGAGATGAAAACCGTTGTAGGAGTGACGGCCCAATTGGTGGCGCCAAAGACCGACATCGCCAGCCGGTCAGGCGCGTTCACCTGCAGGTGAGTTGACCGCTCGACCAGCGATGCCCAGATCTCCGGCATACCGAAGATGAAAAGCCCAATCAGGTTGGCCGCGGCGAACCCCCAATCATGGTCTTTTGCCGCCAGGAAGAACGCGCTACTGCACCGCACCGACATACCGCCCATCAGCATGCCCGCCGCGAACATGACCACCACGCCTACGGTGCCGAAGATTCCCCAGCTTCGCGGATCGTTAATGTTGGGCACGATGCCGTAAGTCATCATCAGGCCATTGACGAACATCTCTGCCAGGATGAGTGCGCTCAGAAAGACGGTATCCTGGAGCTTCTCGAACCATGGAGGTAACGGCGCGTGTGCCGCCTCCGCTTCGCTCATGACGCACCTCTCACTCATTGACAAATAACCGGCTTGTGACAGATAATGCCATATGACTACATACAATGTCAAACACTGGCGTACATTCGCGTGCAGTTGTGAGAGGTGCGATGATGCCGACAGTACCAGCGGGCTATACGCATATTGAGGAGGCGCCGGCTAAGTGGGACAGGGGCAAACGCAACTGGTGGTATGAGCAGGTGAAAGAGGGCAGGCTTACGGGTTACACTATCCCGGGATTCCGTGGCACATACCTGCGGGACGAGGAAGTAGAAGAATATCTCAAGCCCAAGCCCATCGAACGCGATCAGTCGGCGGGGTAACCGGTGTACATCGGCGTGTGGAGAAAGCCGCATAGCATCTGTATGAGTGAAGGGAACCGGTGTACCTGATGGCAGTTGCAGCACAGACGTTCGTGTATGGAGAATTGACTCTGCCGCGTTGGAATGCGGTCGTGCCGGTTGCCTATCCAAAGGGCAACCGGAAAGAGCGGTATGTGCCGTTCCGCACCATGTGCGGCGTGATTGGTGTCGAGCGGACACGACAGCTCTCCATCGTCAAGAAAGAGTATCGTGGCGCGTTGCGCTCACTGCCATTGGAAACAACCACAGGAGTCCGCCCTGCGCTCTGGATGCGCACGGGCGAATGTGCGCTCTGGATCAGTCGCATAGATCCCGCACGGTGCAAGCTAGAGACCCAAGAACGACTGATGCAATTCAAGCAGGACTTTGTAGAGGCGGCAGAGCGTGTGCTCTTCGATGGTCCGCGCAAAGGACCGGAGAAGCGCGGCATGTTCGCGCATAGCGAGCGCATGGAATACCTGTTTAGCTGCCTGTACTGTGGTGGCGGGCATCGCCTAATCGCGCAAAACGGGGAAGTAACGCTTGAACGCTACGAGTTCTGACTAGGGTGGACTCTGGTATAGCGATTAGAGAGTATAGGCAGCCAGGTGGGCTGCGCCGTCGCCGAATCACACATACTATGACCGGTCTTCGCCCGAACGACAAAACCGCCCCATGGGTAGTGATCCCACGGGGCGGCGTGTACTCGGAATATTTTCGACGCGTTTTACCAGAAGCGACTACTTGCTTGCGGGTGTGCCGAGTGCCTGTGCTGTCTGCACCGCGTCCTGCGCGAGCGTCAGCGCATCGGGCTGTGATGTGGCTGTGCTCGTTGCTCCCTGCTGCTTGATCGACGTGTAGAACAGGTGCATCGCCCCCGCGCCGATGGCGGCCGCGCCCAGCAGGGTCGGGAGTGTACTCTTTGGAATGACGATGTTCTGCGTCCAGGCCAGCGCGAGCATTGCTGCCACCGTCAGTACATAGAGCAGGATCCGCATGAGCACGGTGCGTGTACTGTCATTCGAGCGGAAGCCCGGGATCGTGTTGATGAGCGGCGCGAGGAGCACCAGGAGGCCGGAGACACCTGCACTGAGCGCTCCTGTGCTGAGCGCATCCTGCAGGCCCGAAAGCGATGTGATGGTCATGCGATCTGACTTTCTAGCGCTTTGAGCGCCTGAATGATTTTGAGCGCTGCCGTCGCATTCGGATCCGCCGGAGGAGTGGCAGCGCTCTGAGCGGTAGTGAGCTGCTGTTGCAGCGTCGCGATTTGCTGCTGGGTCGCGGCGAGCTGCGCATCCAGGTTGTTGCGCGCCGCGGCAAGTGAGGCGTTGGCATCCTGCGCGCTCTTGGCGCTGGCCTGCGCCGTGTTCCAGGCAGTTACCAGGCTCATCACGGCGTTGCGCAGGGGATTGCCGCCATAGGCGTGTGCCCCATCAGTGGTGCTCCAGACCAGCGTCTGGATCTCCGTACCGCCGAGAGCCGCAATCGACGCATTGCCTCCGGGCAGATAGGTTTCCGGCAGGGCGATGCTGGCCGACTCCCATTTGTTGAGGATGAGATTGGCAAACCCTTCCCCGACGTGTTTCGTACCGTCGTGCGCGCCGATGACGTTGCCCTGCGCGTCTCTGTCGATCGTGATCACTGCGTTTGTCCCTTCGCTTCCGCTGTTTCCACTCGCCACGGCCCCGCTACTGCCGAGTACCGCGGCGATCTGCCGGACGATATTCTCATTGCTGACGGCGAGGCCGTACTCCCACAGCCACACGCCGTCGTGGCCACGGCCGACGGCTGTCTTGGCTGCTGCCACTGGGTCATTTGGGCCGGGCCAGCTCTCAGGCAAGTTGAGTGCAGGCTGCATATGGAGGCCGGAAGGGTACTGACTTTCGTCACTGACCAGGGACGTGTCATATTCCTGCGGCACCCAGACGTTCACACAATCACGAATCGCAGCGATCACGTCGAGCCAGTTCTGCGCTGCCGGGTTGGCCCAGGTCGTAAGGTAGAGGATGCTGTTCGGCACCGGCTCGATGGCATCCTTCCACACCTTTGCCCAGTCGCCATGCCCGTCCCACTCGACTTCCATATCCACCATCGCCGCGTGATCTGGCCGAAGCTGCATCAGTTCCTTGCAGACTGCGATTTCCTGTGACAGCGCACCAAACTTGTCACCGTAGCTATACAGGTAGGGGATCATGTCGAGCCCGCCGGTGAGGCAGGCCGCACGCACGGCGCTGAGACCTCCTTGCGACGCGTACCAGACGATAGAGCCGTCAGCGCATTTGACTGCCAGCTCCGTGCAGCCGAGGCTCCGCGCGAGTCGTGCCGCATCGGTGAATTGCGCAAGCGACCAGTTCGCCGTTTCCGCACCTAGGAACAAACCAACCGTACGAGCCATGCTTGGGTCCTTTCCGGCAATCACGTCTGAGCAGCGGCCACTCTACGCCGCCGCTTCCGCGTGGTGGTAGAGCGAGCGAGAGGCAGAGTGGGATCAGCGATGATCATGGCCGTCGGTGCCGATGTCGAGTTGGCATCTGCAACGCCGGACACTGAGACAGAGGGTGGTATCTGTAATGATTGCAAATATGTCTGGATGCTTTTGAGCAATTCTCGTTGCGCAACTGCTTCGACGTCCTGTGCTGCCAGGTGATGCATGATCTGCTCGCTGTCGTGCAGGATCCGCAGCGTAGACTGGTAGGTTTCATCCGCCTGGAGCTCGGCCTTACGTCCAAGGACCGCTTGCCCTACCGCGAGCACCGGCAAAGCCCAGAGTTGGATCAGGTTCGAGCAGAAGAGCAGGAATGGGAACGGGTAGCGGTCATTGCGAAAGACCCAGATGCCGACCGTGGCGAGGGTCATCCAGACCAGCATCCACGCGACCAGCGCGTAAAAGGCCCACATCGTGCCGAAGCCGCGGGTGATGATGACGGCCAGCCGCTGATTAAATGACTGGCGCTCGGCCGCGTGCACGTGGTTGACATTGCGCGGCACGTATGGATGGCGGATGTGCGTGAACAGTGGCGATGATGGCGCGGGCGATGACTCTGCCGGCTCCGGCTGCTGCGGTGTACTGGGCGTCGATCCGAGGAAGAGCTGTGTCGCCCGGTATCGCAGGGCTGGAAAGCGTGTCCTGAGGAAGAGCACCCACGCGACGATCGCGAGCAGACTGGTCAGCACGAGCAGGATGGTCGCCATGCGCATATCCTTTCATCAGCACGAAAACCCGGCTCGCACGGAAACCGTGGTGGGGCACGGTTGCTCACCGGTAGGGAGGAGTAGCCACCGGTGAGCGCGAGTCGGGTAGCGCTGGGTCAGACAGGGCTTGGACCAGGTACCTGGTCTCCTGTCTTGAGTGTCGACGGAACGATGTGCTCGGGCTCGACGAGAATGAGTGCGAGGACTTCAGCCCGGCCGCAGATGATGCTTGCCAGATAGCGGTGGTGACCATCGAGGATGGTGAACAGATCGTCCCGATATGGCGTCAGGTGAATGAAGCCCGGATGGTTCTCGACATTTGCCGGATCGGAGAGCAATCGCACGTAATGCTGGACACGGTCGGGGTAGCGCGCCTGATGCTCGGTGATGACGATCTGCTCCACCGGCACCAGCGCTAGCCGCACTGCGGTGCCGGGCACGATCATGCGCCCACGCCTTTCGCCTTGGCCGCTCGGCGTGCTCTGGATGCTCTGCGCGGCGTGCGGGCACGCGTGGGTGCGACAGGTGGGTTCTCCAATCCGTCGGCCTGCATGATTCGTTCGTCAGTGGCTTCGATGGTGGCGGCGTCTGCGGGCTTGCCCGCGATGACGTAGCCGTCCAGCAGGTACCGCTGCACGGCAAAGTCCTGCGGCAACAGATGGTGAATGCCGTGCTCCGGACTGCGATGATGGACTGAGCACAACACTTTCAGATTGGCCGGACTGTCCACAAACGCCATCAGCGTCGCGCGGTCGTAGACCTGCGGGAAGTCCTCGTGTACCTTGGCGGGATCGCAGGCGTCGGCCAGCGACCGTTCTATGGGGAAATGGTGGGTCTCGACAGCAGTCGCCCCGAACGGGTTGCGTTTGGGGTTCTTCAACGTCCGCTGGGTGACGCCGCACACCTCGCAGGGCTTGTTCTTGGTATAGACCAGAAAGCGGTGCGCCTTGGCGTACTCCGGCGTTTCGCTGCGCGGCGGATGGGGTGGCGTGTACTCTGCCGTGGCGACGCCTTCCGTGGTCTCGTGGACATGGGCGAGTACCGTACTCATGCGCGTGTCTCCTCGTCCACCAGCGCCCGCATCAGGCCGTTGGGCGAAATAGCTTCGGGGTTGGCAAACAGCGTCGGCGCGTCGGGATACGCGGCCTCGACCAGGAAGTCGGCACACAGGTGCGAGCAGTCAAAGGCGTGGGGGTCTACCAAGAACAGGCCGTGCGTCGGCAGCAGCCGCTTGATGATGTTATCGCCAATATCCGGCCAACCGTAGCGCAGTCCGACCTGCCGCTCCAGCCAGCCCAGCGCGGTTTGTAATGCAATGCTCTGGAGCACGCTGCTGGTCCGCACGAGGACGAACCCTGGCTGAATGGCGTGCCGGTCAATGCCGGACGTGAGCGCGCCAATCGCCTCGGTCGCCGACAGAGCGACCTCGCAGTGCACATACGGCCCGTGCGTCCACCACTGGATGAGCCGCGAGACGAGGGAGCCGCGCCCGCTGTAGAAGAGCAGGTCGCCCGCCTGTGGCCTGCCGTGCAGGATGCGCGTGAGCGGGGCTGGAGCCGCAGTGGGCACGCTGGCGACGCCGATGCTGGTGGCGTTGGCCGTGTCGGCATAGCCGCTGCTGGCCAGTTGGGCCGACGCAAGCGTGTAGGGCGCGCCGACGGTGTACGTCAGAGGTTGCATGGATGACCTCGTCACAAGGTGACGTCCCAGATCACGGGACCAAACAGGATGTTGGAGCCATTGGGGAACGTCACAACGATGTACAGGCGGTACGCGCCGACAGTGGCCGTCTCACCCGCGCCCCATGTGTAGGTCACGGTACCGGTCGTGGTGTTGATCGCGCCGAAGGTGCCCGTTCCCATAGTCTGCTCGCGTGTACGCGCATTGACGATCAGCAGCGACGGCACACCATTGGTGAGATTTGGAATCGTGCCATCCTGATTGGCCAGCGTCGCTTGCAGTGGCTGCGTCTGGCCAGCCGGCCAGGGTGATATCGCCATAGGGGCCTCCGGAGGCGCTACGCGGAAGCGACAGTTAATCTAACGCGTAGAACACCGCGCTGCCGTCGAGCGCGGCAAACGTCGCGCGGCCATCGACGCAGGTAAAGGTGGCGCTGCCGTCGAGCGCGACAAACGTCACGGCGACATAGGTGACCGGCGTGTAGACCACCGCTTCCGCGCCGGTTGCCGTGTCGCTGACGGGCACCAGTACAACGCTCAACTGGATGACGGACACGAGGTCGGTGCCGCTCGCCACGTCGGCGGGCACGCTGGGCGTGACCGTGACGGCTTGCAGCGTCGCGCCGGTCGCGCTCTCCACCAGCGCGATGGCGACGGGCGCGAGACTGACCTGCTCCGTGCCACTAGCGGCATCGCCTGCTGCTGGCTCGATCTGGACGGTCAACGCCTCCGCGCTAGCGGCACGGTCGCTGAGCGGGATATTGACGGTGGCCAGCACGACGCCCTGCGTGCCGGTCGCCGCGTCGGGTGACAGTGGCACGCTGGCGGTGATGCTGGGCTGGTCGGTGCCCGTGGCGCTGTCCGCGACGGTCGTCCGCACCAGCGGTGCGATCACATCCATGCCAGAGGCCGTGTCATTGAGCACCAGCGGCACGAAGACCGCGAGCGCCTGCATACCCGTCGCGCTGTCACTCACGCCAGGCGTGATCGGGCCAAGTGCCACGACGGTCTGCTCGCTGGCGCTGTCGCTGACGGAGACGGTCGTGACGCCGGATTGCTGGACGCTCACGCCCTCGCTGCCCGCTGCCGTGTCACGGGGTGCGAGCGTGACGGTGATCGTCTGCACCTCGTGGCCCGTCGCGGCATCGGCGACGGTGAAGGTGATCAGGTTAAGGCTCACGGCATCGCTGCTCGTGGCACGATCCACGACGGACATGGTCGCCGTGACAGTGATGGCGTCGCTGCCCGCCGCCGCGTCGCCGAGCGGCACGGAGATCGTGGCCAGGCCGACGGACGCGCTGCCCGCCGCGCTGTCGCTGACCGGCGCGGAGACCGCGATGCTGGGCGTGGTGGAGCCGGAGGCCGTGTCACCGAGCGCGATGGCGACCGGAGCCAGCGTCAGGTGCTCCGTGCCCGTGCCTGCGTCCGGCAGCGGCAGGCCGATGACCAGGCTGCTCTCGGCTCCCGCCGCGCTGTCCGCCAGACTGAGCGTGACCGTCGCCAGCGTGACGCTCTGCGCACCCGCCGCGCTATCGGCAACGGTGACCGTGGTCGGGCCGTTGCTGAGGAGCAACTGCTCGCCCGCGACGCTGAACGGGCTGGCGCTGCCTTCCGTCCAGACGACCTGAATGGCGTTGCTGGCGACCTGCGGGCTGGAGACAACGCCGTCCCGCGTGGCACTGGTTGATTCAAGCGTCTGCCAACTGCCCCACGCCCCGCCGCTCCACTCGACATAGACGACCGGATTGCCCGCGGCGGAACTGAGGCAGATGAGCCAGACATTCGTGCCGTCGGAGACCAGGTTGATGTTCGCGCCCGCCAGCACGGCCTGGGTCGGGATGGTCTGGCCCGCGTTCCACGACGTGCCGTTCCAGCGGCGATGCTCAAACGTGTTGCTACCGGTGATGCGCACGCAGTGGACATCGCTATCGGAGACCTTGCATGCCGCCCAGTCCTCCGGCTGCATCGTGACCGCAGTCGCGAACACCTCGCTTGGCGTGACGTTGCCTGGTGCGGTGATGTAGTTGTAGTTGACGCCGGTCGGCGGGCTTTGCGAGTCGTCCGAGAGCAACAGCATGCCGGTGCTGATAGGCAGCAGCACGTGCGAGTGGACGTAGTTCGAGTAGGACGGCCACGCACTGTATGTGCCCGAATAGCCGGTAATGCCGCTGCTGCCCGTCTCCGCCGTCGAGGAGACAGTGTAGTACGAATCACCAGAGTCGTCGTACACTATCCAGAGCTTGTTGCTGCTGTCGAACGCCGCCGCGACCCCGTTTGGCTCGGTACCAGTATTGATGGCTGCAAACTGGACGCGCGTGCCGTAGGAGACCGCCGTCCCGCTGATGACGGCGCGAATCACGTAGCCGCTGTAGGCGACGAGATAGACCACATCCGTCGAGGCGATGTTGAGATACGCGGCGCACCAGTCATTGTTGCTGCCAGGTGCCCATGTCGCGTCCGTCAGCGAGGTGCTGGCGACCCACGAACTGCCGTTCCAGTAGTAGGACGTGGTGATGGTGTTGGAGGTCACGCCGACCTGGAACGTCCACCACCGCCCGCTGTTGACTGCGTAGAAGGTCTGGTTGGAAGAGGGCATGCCCGTCTTCCACGCTGACCCGCTGACGATGGTGGTCTCGGCCATACCGGTCTATCCTAACTGATGCCCTGAAGCTGTGCGAAATCGACGCGCATGTCGTGCGTGTTGGCGGCAGTCTGCGTGCCGGTCATGCACGCATTGATCGCCTGAAGGTTGGCGAGGAGTTGCAGAATTTGCGTCTGGTCGCCGGCGTTGGTGTAGTTCAGCGCGGTGAGTTGCGCCGCCGTGCCGCAGTTGGTCTGCCACTGGTAGATGCGGCGCTCGACCTGCGCCAGCACTTGACCGAGCCAGTTGGCGTCCTGCGCGGCCATCTGGTCGATCTGGGCGGGGGTAATCGCGTTGCCAGCCATATGCTGCTCCTGGCTGCGTGAGCCGAGTGGTCGGGGAACATGCTCCGAGGACTAACTGATCGTCAGGGTCAGCGACGGCTGCCAGGTTTGACCCACCGCTTTCGTGCCCTGACTGCTGACCACGCGGTCGAGCGTCGAGCCGCCGCTGGTGGTGCTGTTGCTGCCGTTGCGGTTGTTGACCACGAACTCGTTCCAGCCGTAGTTCGCGGCGGAGGTGCCGAAGGTGGCGCGGAAGACGATGTTCTCCGAACTGCCGCCGGTGATCGACGGGTAGGACGCGTCCATGCCGACGTAGGTCTTGTTGGTGGTCGCGTCCAGATCGGTGTCGGTATTGGCCGCCGCCGTCGTGCTGTCGCCCACGCCGATCATCGCCTGGGCGTTGTTGTAGTAGGCGTCCGCGCCCGCCGCCGCGCTGCTGCTGTTGGCCGTGCCGGAGCCGACCGCCTGATTCCAGAGCGCCTGGACACCGACGATCAGGAAGATGTTCTCAAACGTTTCCTCAAAGGCGCTGCTTTCGGGCCGGTGATTGCGCTTCAAGAGCGCGTCGGCCTGCTCGCGGATGGCAGCGGGCAGCGCGGCGAAGTCCTGGATGTCGGCTTGCGCGACGCCGAGCGCCTTGGCGGCATAGTATTCAATCGGCGCGTCAAAGCGGTCAATGCGCCAGATGCCATGCAGCCGCGCGTGGACGGCCTCCTGCACGTCGGGGTGCGCGGGGCCAAGGTGCTTGATGAGCTTCACCAGCGCGGGCGAGAGCAGCCGGTGCGCCAGGGGTTGCCAGACCGCCAGCGGCAGGTGAAAGCCAGTGTGATCGAAGATGCCGCCAGGCGTGTAGAGGTGCGCCGGAACCACGGCGACCTTCTCCGCGCCCCTGGCTGTTGCCGTAGACATGGACATGCCTCCTCGCCCGCGCACTAGCGGGCAGATATCGGGGAACACTACACGATGCGAACAGACTAGGGCTTAACGCTGACGTGGAGCGGGATGCCGAAGGAACTGAGCAGGATTTGCAGCAGGACAATCGCCAGTAGCGAGTACATGGCAATCGTACGGGCATCGAAATGTTCGCGCAGCGCGTTGGTGAGGCTGGTCGCCTCCCTGGCCGTGGCGTTGTTTTCCTGCACGGCTTGCAGGCGGGACGAGGCCACATCTTTTGCCAGCGTGATGCTGAGCGTGTCGGTATCCTTCTGCAACGATCCGACATGCCCCTCCAGCGCGGTAATGCGCACGGCGTTGGCAGCGTTCTGGTCTTTTATGCCGTCCAGAATGGCGGCAAGCTCACGGCGCGGCATGTACATCTCAGGCAGGTTTTCCCGATGCTGGTCAAAGGCGCGTTCCATCGCGTCTAGGCGGGTCGTGAGCTTGGTCTCCAGGCGGTCAATAGCGGCGATAACATCGGACATAGTGGCGACCGGCTGCATGTCTCTCTCCTCATGCGGGTCAAGCGAGTGTTCCGGTGGAGAGGCACCAGACCGGTTACTCGTGCGAGTACTAGACATACACTACTCACTTTGCTGGGCGTCCTGCCGGATACTGGGTGCCATTGCATCGGCATCCACGTGGTGATCGGGCGCATCCACACGCCGCAGCTCCATGTGTTCCAGATCCAGTTCCCACTGCTCGCCCCGTTCGGGATGTAGCCGGTACTGGCGCGCCAGCCACCAGGTCAGGTCACTGAGCAGGTACTCGTGGGTCAGTTCCAGTTGACGCGAGCGCAGGGTAGCCTGCACGCGCTCCTCCTCGCTGCGCTGCCACGCGTCCTCGGTCAGGGCGATGACCGTCAGCCGCGCGCGGGCGTCGGCCAGGTGCCGCTGCTGAAACGCGATGCGCGTGGGGCGTGGACGCGGGCCACGCGAACGCTGGGTAGCCATACACTCTCCTCATGATGCGATCACCCATTGCGGCGTGCCGTTGACATCGCGGTAGACGTACGTGCCGGTGGCGATGACCATCTCGTCCGTGCCGCTGACGTTGCGGTAGACAGCGACCTCGGACGCGTCCACCCACTCGTTCGTGCCGCTGACGTTGCGATAGACGTAGGCGCTGGCAACGGTGAAGTTGGTGCCGCTGGCGACGCTGCCGCCATTGCCGGTGACCGTGATCGGGCCAGTGGTGGCCCCCGACGGCACGCTGGCGGTGATCTGGGTGTCCGAATTGACCGTCACGCTGCCTGCGGCGGTGCCGTTAAACTGCACGCCCGTGGCGTCCGCGAAGCCCGACCCGTTGATCGTCACCGCCGTGCCGACGCCGCCGCTGGTCGGACTGAAGCCGCTGATGGTGGGCAGGATGCTAAACGTGCCGCTGTAGGCGTTGCCGCCCGCCGTGGCAATATGGATCGGGCCGGTCGTGGCGGCGGCAGGCACGGTGGCGTTGATCTGCGTGTCGCTGATGACGCTGTAGTTGGCAGCGACGCCGTTGAAATAGACGCCGTTGACCTGGACGAAGCCCGTGCCGTAGATCGAGACGGTATCGCCCGTGTGCCCGCTGGACGCCGACAGACTGCTGAAGGTCGGCACGACGTAGAACGTGCTGTAACTCGCCTGACCGGCGTAGGTCGTGACCGTCAGCGTGCCGCTGTTCGCGCCCGCTGGCACGGTGAAGGTCAACTGGCTATCGCTCTGCACCGAGTAGGAGCAGCCGACGCCGGAGAGCGTGACGGACGCGATGCCCGCCGAGAAGCTTTGCCCGTAGACGGCGATGTTCTGGCCAACGGTACCGCTCGACGAAGACAGGCCGGAGATCGTGGCGTGCGGGAAATACGTGACATACCACTGGAGGTTGCCGGAGCCGGTGTCGTGCATCGCCCCGCCCATGCTGCCCAGGCTGCTGGTGTTGAGTTGGATGTAGAAACTGCCGTTGGTCGTGTTCGTGTCGCACTGAATTTGCGACCCCTGCCCCGTGGCGAAGAACCCGGCCTTGAACAGCGCGCCGGACGCGATATGGCAGTAGGAGCCAGCGCCGAGCGAGCCATGATTCCAGCCGTAGCCGGTGCCGTACGAATAGCTGCCGGTGGAGGAGAGCAGGTTCAGGCTGCCGTCGAAGACGCCGAAGGTGAAGGAACTCGCGCCGCCATCGTGTGAGCCGCAGTAGATGTAGATGTTGTCGATGTACATCTCCTCCGGCGCGGTGCCCGTCGAACCGGAGGCCCACGAGGTGCCGTTGGCGGTGGAGTAGTAGGTGTCACCGGCCTGCGCGCTGGTGTTGCCGAATGTCTTCGTGCCCATGTATACCGCCTACGCTTTAATCCAGATGTCGCCGATGTTTGGACTGCTCGGCGCGGTCGTGCCCGTCCAGATTTTCTGCCCGGCGGTATCGGTGATCGGGACGGGGTTGCCGTTGAGCGTGAGTGCCGTGGCAGCAATCGCGCCGGAGATCGTGCCGGTCGCGGTTAGTCCCACGATGGACAGGTTGCCCGCGCCATCGCTGGTGATCTTGCCGCCATCCGACGTCAGCTTGCCCACCGTCGCCAGGCCCGACACCGTGATCGTGGTAAACGACGGAGCACTCGCGCCGTTGAGCGCCGCGAGATTCGAGTTGACATCAGCCGAGCGGATTAATGTTGAGGGCGAGAAACGTGATGAGCGTTGCGCCGAGACCGGCCATTCGCTACCCCCTAGCACTAAGAACGGACAGCGTATCGCACACTGTCCGTTCGATCTGATGAACCGTTACTGACTTTGCCGCTTGCGACGCCCTTCCGCGTAGGCCCGTTTGAGCGACTCGCTCCGTTTGGCGCGGGTCTCGGCGCTCTGAACGTGGCCGCGTTTCTTGTCCGCGATGCGTCGCTTTGTCTCCTCAGAATGTGGCATGGTATGACGCGCCAGTGTGCCATTGGCTCGACTGGTCTCGTACGCTTTCAAGCGCGCCTCTGATGTCATGAGTTGGGCAGTCGATATTTCGCCACGGGCGGCGCGTTCCAGGCCGATCTGGCGCAACTTTTCTCGTGTTTCCGGCCCCCACGTCTTGCCTTTGTTCCATGCAGGCTTGCCTAGATTAAAGGAAATACGTCGTCCTTCTGCATACGCCTGTTTGAGTGATTCCGACCGTTTCTGGCGCGTTTTCACTGATTGCTTGCGGCCAGTCTGCCACGCACTTACACGGGCGCGATACTCTTCAGAACTGTGATGAGCGCGCACCGCTTCTGAAACACGTTGACGTGTAGCAGCACTGATCGGCACACCTTTATTGGATGGCACCTGTCCGAGATGGGCTATGGCGAGCTTGTGGCGGTACTCGGCGCTGAACTTCTTGCCCACGTGAGGATGCCCATCTCGTTGAAGGCGTCGTCGTGCCGCCTCAGCCATGCGCTGGCGTATCTCTGGCGTGAAATCAAATGGCTTGTCTACCTGAAACGCAACATTGAGTTGCGGCGCGAGCGTGTCTATCCAGTGTTGCTCACGCTCCGTAAGCCGGTCGAGTGAACACTGTTCCAGCACTGTCCACTGGAAGGCTTTCTCTCCGTATTTGTTCCACTCATATTGAAAGTGGGGGCTGTGGTGCTTGTTAGCGCGAAGAAGCTTGAGATGATCGTTCCAGCGCCGTTGAATGTCAATGGAGCGACCGATGTACTGCTTTCCGGTGGGCATACACGTGGCGGCATAGATACCGCACAGTGGTAAAGGGGCAGGCTTGTCCACTGGTCTCACTCTCTAGTGTGAGTCTCTAAATGCGATACCGCCAGGGGGTCTAGAGAAACCCTTTTTCGGCTGAGGTAGCTAATCCCAACCTAGACGGCACTTACACTATACATTATACAATTCCGCGCGGTAGTCACAAGTTCGGTAATTAACTGCGCCGAGCGGATGAGGGTTGAGGGCGTGAACGTGATGAGGGATGCGCCCAAGCCTGCCATACGTTATGCCTTGGCTTTCGTGCGCGCGCGCCTGCGCGGCGCGCGGGGAGCGTCAGCGGGGATGTCGCGGTGCGGATAGAGCCGGTGCAGTTCCTGCGCCGCCTGCGCGGCCTGGAACAACGGCTCGTGCGTTCTGGGATGCAGGTCGCTCAGGTCGGCGGCATTGACGTACCAGGTGTGCTCCGGCACGTCTGGATGGTTGGCGTGTGTCACCGTGATGACCAGCAGCATTGGCTCGCCGCCCGTCAGCGGGTCGCGCTCATCGGGCGCGATGGGAAAGAACGCGCTCTTGGGCAGCGCGTCAATCGTCACCTTGCGCACGTTGCCCGCCGCGCCGAAGTGCTCGGCAAGCGCCTGCGGGAACAGCCGCCCCTGCTGCGTGCTGGCCACGATGCGCCCGTGTGCCGCGGCCGTCACGTCCACCTGCACGCGCCTGACATCGGCCAATGTGAACCGCTTGCCCGCCGGAGCGCGCCCCGGCTGAGGCGCGGGTGCGGGATTGGGCAGCAGGTGTTTGGCCTGGCTCTCGCGAATCATCCGGTTCTGGCGTGCCCGTGCTGCACGCTGCTGGGCAGGTGAGATGGAGTTGGGTCGTGGCATGCTCATGGTGGTCACCGGCCTAACGTATAATCCTGAAGCATCGTCTGCAGGGCGAGCAGTTGCACGTCCTGCGATGGTGCAAGTGAGGCAATTTCAAGATCCACATAGTCCCAGCGATACGTCACGCTCACGATGACGGCTACCTGGTCAAGGGCCGCCGCCGGCGAGAAATCCCAGTAGCCGACGTCCCACTGCGACACGTCCCACAGGGTGTCAGCGGCATTCGCCGATGGGTTCACAATCTGACACGTATCGCCTGGCTGAATGCTCTCGATGTCATATCCCAGCCCCGTGTTGGCATCGCCGCGATAGTCCACGATACGCAGCTTGGTGCGCACCAGCATGCGATCATACTGGTTGAGCAGCCCTTGCGCGACGACTTCACACGAATGCTGATCGGTGAGACGGCTGTCAGCGAGCTGCAGCACGCGCGCGCCGAAGGTCGAGAGATCCGTCCCTTGCGCTGTGGCCTGCACCAGAATCTGCACCTGTGTCTGCGCTGCGTAATTGCTGTTGGCCGTGAACGCATTCACGGGCACGCTGGTCGCATTCTGTGCCGTATCTGCTGAGACGGTCACGGTTTGCTGCGGTGAGCCGTTGCCATTGATCACCAGTTCCTGGCCCGCGATCACCCCCACTGGCAAGGGCGCAACCGCCAGACTGGTATACTGCGTGCCGCTGGCAAGTGCCGTGGTCAGCGAGGTCGCCAGGCCGGTGCCGACTACCCGCACGACGTTCTTGAGATTTGTCCAGTCCTTGCGGTACTGTGGCACCGCGATATGCTGGCCCAGGATGAACTGGTGCTGTGCCGTCGTGGGTGCGACGTTGAGCGTCACCGTCTTGTCGGGATTGCAGCGATAGAACCAGTTGGCCGGCAGCATCGTGACGAGCGTGTCAAAGATGCTCTTGATGGACTGGTTCTCGAACGTGTAGGCGACGAGGTTCCCTGAGGATGACGGATTGTTCGGATCCTGCGTCATGGAACCCATGTACGGTTTGCCGGTCAGACTGTCGTCGTTGGTGAAGAACCAGGTAAAGATGGCGACGGGATCGACGTACGTGCTGGAGACTCCTGGTGTGCCAAAGCTCTGCCCCAGCACCAGCCCCTCATCGGCGAGCACGCTGTCAAAGGGGGTGATGGTGACGGTCACCGACTCTTCGCCGGAATCGAGAATCTGTGGCTCGTAGGAGTCAATGACACCCTGGAACTTAAGCAGCCCCCCTGCCGGCAGATTGGGCCCGAAGAGCCAGTACTGCACGATGTTGCCCTGCGCGATCGTGCCACGATTGCCGCCCACGCCCGCCTCATCGAAGTTGTCAAACGGGCGCGGGAGTTGCACCCGCAGCGGCGTCGTGGCGCTGTTGATGGCGTACTTGACCCCTGAGAGCAGCGGAGCATCGCGCCAGACGTCAAGAAATGTGCCGCTGGCGTTGTAGACCAGCACCATCTGCTGCTTGTAGCGCAGTGGTGAGCTGTCGGACGGGTTGGCGTTGGAGCCGACACCTAACGTCCACGGCGTCGTGCTGCTGTTCTGTTCCAGTTGCAGGCCGTCTAGCCAGAACGTCAACGCCTGTGCTGTGCCGCCCGTATCGAGGCGAGGCGCGTACCAGCGCGCCGTGACGTTCGTCGGGGCGGTAAATGTGACGCTGTAGCGCGTCCAACTGGTGGCGAGCGTCAGCGTCTGCACGCTGGAGACCGCACCCTGATCGCTGTCGACGAAGTAGCGCAGCGTCCCGGCCGCCGACGCGCCCAGGATGTAGAACGAGAACGTGTACACCTGGCCCGGCACCACGTTGTACTCGATGGGCACTCTGGCATCGACATACTGGTAGGTGCCGGAGCCGTCGGTCACCACCTTCAGCGAGGACGCGCCCTGCCACGCCTGCGACGTGTCGCGGCTAATGCTGCCGCCGCCGCCGACATAGGCCGCGAAGCCGCTGGTGTCGGTCTCCACGCTGCTCTGGTTGGCGGTGAGCATGTTCGGCATGGCGCACCTCTAACTCAGCCAGCGTGGTGTCCACGTCGCGGCCAGGTCCACTGTCGGCTGCGCGGATGCGGTCACCTGGAGCGTGAGCACTGTGCCGGTCGGCTCGATCACGGGGAACGTGCCGGAAAACGCGAGCAGCGTCCCGGGCGCGGCGCTGGAGACGACGGTGTAGCCGTTGGCCTGGCGCGGGTCGCAGCCAATGGTGATGGTCTCACCCTGCGTCCACGACAGGTTGGAGATCTGAAGCGAGGTGCCATCCGGGTTCTGGCTGAGCGTGAAGGCCGTGATGGTAACGGCACTGTTGTTGGTTAGCGCGATCGTTGGATAGGCATATTCGGTCCCACTGCTCGCCACCACCAGATTGCCGCTCGTGTAGTTGGAGCCGGAAACCAGGGTATAGGCGATGCTGCCGGAATCATAGCTGCTGGCGTTAGCCGCGTACAGGTACGGGTCTACCGCTAGGAAGGTGATCTGGATCGTGACCGCCAGGAGGCGCGTAGACCGATAGGTGACCGGCGCGCTGATGGCGTCACAGACCAGATAGCGGCCGTCCAGCATGTGAATGGCCAGTTGCTGTTGGCGCTGGTTGAGCGCCAGGAGCAGCGCATCCACCTTGCTTTCGAGATCCGTGCGCGAACTGCCGACCACGACCACCGTCACCGTTGCGCGCCGCTCGTTGATAATCGTGCCGGTCGTCTTGACCCCAGGGTAGCGCGCAACCTTGAAGACGGACTCCTGCACCTCCGGCAAGCCGAGTTTCTTGTCCGTCACGAAATAGTTTACGCCGTCATTGAGTTGGAACGTCCCATATGTATAGTTCGGCAGCGGCATGGTTAGATCCCCATTCCCGCGGTCGCGCCGCGGCCGCCGTACTCCACGGCAAGTCCGGCGAGCTCGTTAAAGATGGCGTAGATCGTGTTGATATCGACATTGCCCGTGCCCTGCAGATTGACATTGCCGATCTGCTGCTGCACGACCGTGCCGAGTGTCGCCGGCGTGATGTTGCTGCCCAGCGGCTGGGCGCGACCCAGCCCACGTACTTCCGTGATCAGCTGCTGCAGGAGCGACGGAACATTCCCAGTGTTTCCGCCCAGCCCACCTGCGGTGAGCGACGGCATGGAAGGCGCGAGGCCGGTCAGTGCCCCAGTGGGGGCCATGCCCTGCTGCATGGCTTGCGCGAGTCCGGATGCCGCCTGTTTGACGCGATCCTGTTGTGCCGAAAGCCCCTGCACCAGTTTGTCGCCCATGTCCGGCATCCAGCGGTCGAAGTCAGCCAGTGGCCCCTCGTCTGGCACGGAGAAGTGCAGAAACGACTTAATCTTGTCGGCAACGCTCCCGACGGCATTGGTGACCGTGCCCAGCGCGCCCGTGATGCCCGATGCTAGATTGTGAATCATGTCACCGCCCCAACCGAGCATGTTGGCGATGAGGCCACGCATGACCGACCCGATCTTGCCGGGTAGGCCCGTCAGGACGCCCACGACCCGACTGACGAGCCCTTCTGCCTTGGAGACGGCTCCGCTCGTCATGCTGTCGAACCAGCCGAGCGCGATGTCCACCATGCGGGTGATCGTGTTGAGGAACTGCACCTCTAAGCGCACGGCTTCATCGAGCAGACCTGTCACAAACGCCGTAATGGCCGCGAGCACGCGGGCTTCCATTTGCGCGAACCACGCGATGACCCGTGTGACCAGATTGGAGATGCCAGTCAGCACTTCGCCTGGCAGGGTCTGCGTCAGCCAGCGAATGATCCCGTTGACCAGATCAGGAATGACGGAGTGCCCGACCAGATGGTCGAACAGCCCCTCAAAGAAGGAGATGACGCCCTTGACAAAGTTCACCACTCCGGTCAGCGCGCCGCCGGTCAGCGAGTCGAACCACTGCACGATGCTGAGAATGGTGTGGCCGACGAAGGTCAGGACAAAGCCCAGGCCGTTTTGGACGAGTAGACCGATCTGGCGCAGTCCGTCGCCGATGATGCCGGGAATCTTGCCCCACTGACCGGAGAAGATGGCCTGGATGATCTGGCCAAAGTCGCCGATGAGCCGAAAGACGGCGGCAAAGAATCCGGCGATTTGCGGCAGCGCCGACAGGAAGCCGCCGACCACGCCGGAGACCAGCCCCAGAATCACCTTGAGCACGACCGAGATGACCGTACCGACGATCTGGAGCACGGGGCTGAGCGATTTGAAGGCGTTGATGAGATCGAGCACCGCCGGACGCAGCCTGGGCCACGTCGCCTGCCACTGCAGCCGGACCATCGCCAGGAAGGTCTGTACCGTGTTGTGGATATCGGTAAAGATCGGGCGCATCTGCCCCGACAGGAACCCACCGACCTGGCTCAGCTGCGCGTGGAACCTGGTGAAGATGATGATGCCCAGCGCGATCGCGCCAGCGATAAGCAGCAGCGGCACGAGGATCGCGCCCAGCGACGCCGCCATGCCCGCCAGCGCGGGTATCGCGGACAGCGCCCCTTGAGCCGCGCCCATGAAGCCGGTACGGAGCAGGCCGAGCATCTGGGCCGGGTTGCCCAGCATACCCGCCATGTCGCCCAGCTTGCCCGCGAACGTGCCGAATTGGCCAGCCGCCTTGCCGATGAAGGACAGCGCGTTCGGGCCAATCTTGGCCAGGTCGGCCAGCTTCCCTTTGAGCACGTCCAGCGCCAGTCCGGGATGTCGCACCGCCAGCCCAAACTTGAGCAGGTTGGTCGAGATGCCCTCACCAAAGGCGGTCCCGAACCGGCTCGCCTCGCCAACGACCGAGCCCATGCCTCCTTTGAGGCCGAGGAACAGCTTGCCAAGAGTCGAGCCCTTGCCAAGCATGCCATTGAAGACGCCTGAGATCATGCCACCGACCGGTCTGAAGGCCAGGAAGGCGGTCGCGACCGCAGCGACCGCCGCGGCGATGCCGAGAAACGCGGTGCGCATGGCGGCGGGATGCGCGCTGGCCCAGGCCGAGAACTTGTTGAGCGCGGGCAGGATCTTGTCGCCAATCGCCTTCACCAGCGGCTCCAGCGCGTCACCCAATTTGATCAGCGCATTCTCACCCGCCACCTTCAGATGGTCCCACTCAGCCGCCATCGTCTGCTCGTGGACCGCGAACGCGTTGGCGGTCATCCCCTGGCTGTGGGCCATGTCGCCCAGGATTTTGGTGTACTGCGCGCCGCCCTGGTTGAGCAGCATCATGGCCGCCTGGAAGCCCGCCGCGCCGCCGGTGAGCTTGAGCATCTCGGCCTTGTTGCCCTTGGTGATCTCTTGCAGGTATTGCAGCCGCTGGAACAGGCTCATGCTGGCGAACTTGGTGCTGTCAAACGACAGCCCCATCTTCTTGGCGTCGGTGGCGACGGTGCTGGCGTTGATGCCCACCTGGCGCATCAGGTTGGAGAGTTGCATGCCCGCGATGTGCGCCGACGCGCCGGACAGGGTCATCGTGGACATGGCGGCGGCGACCTGGTTGAAGCTGAAGCCCGCCGCATTGCCCGTGACCGCCGCGCGTCCGATGCTGCTCGACAACTCCTGCATCGTTGTCTTGCCGTCGCGCAGCGCGACCAGCAGCATGTCCTGGTAGTTTTGCGCCTGGCTCGCGCCCGCGCCGTAGGCGTTGATCGCGCTGGTGAGCGCGTCGGCATCGGTGCTGGCGTCCACCATGCCAGCCGCGCTGGCCTCGGTGACCACCTTCAGCACGCCCATCGCGTCCGAGGCTTTGACGCCCGCCGAGAGGACGTAGTACAGGCCGTCACTGAGTTGTTTGGCGGGCACGCCGAGCTGCCCCGACATCGCCAGCACTTGCTGGCTGAACGCCTGCGTCTGCTGCGCGGTCTGACCGGTGAGCGCCTGCACGACCGACATGCTGCTCTGGTAGTCGCTGGCCATCTTGAGCGCGCCGATGCCCACCCCCGCGACCGCCGCGCCCGCTGCCAGCAAGGGCATGGTCATGTTGCCCATGCCGCCGCCGAACCCTTCGCTGGACCCTCGGGCCGCGTCGAGACTGCCGGCCGCTGTGTCCGCTGACGTGCTCAGTCCGGTGAGTTCCGAGGTCGCGCTGGCGGCAGCGGCATCGAGCGCGCCGATGCCCGTGCTCGCGGCATCGGCGGAGCTTCCCAGCGCATCCACACTGTCACTCGCTGCGGCGATACTGTCGGACAGCGCTGCCAGGTTCTCTTGTAGAGAACCAAAGATGGCATCCAACCCCCCGACCGAGCTGGAAATGCTGGCGAACGTATCTTCCAGACCGCCCAGCGACGCGTCAATCGTGTCCGCAACGGCCTGTGCCGCCTCGCTCAACCCGTCCAGTGACGCGATGGCCTCGTCAATGGCCGCCGTCGCCGGACCCGCGTCACCTTCCAGCTCGACCAGGATGTTTTCATCCATCGCAGTGATTCCATGGAACATGTGTTCGCGTTGCGGCGGCAAGCAAACAGCGCTATAGTGCGGTCAGCGGCTCGGAACGGGCGAAAAGGAGTCGCGGGAGGTGCTTATGTTTGGCAGCAAGACAGACAAGACAGACAAGTCGGACGTGCAAGTGCCGGTGCTGATGGCGACTGTGCCGATGCTGCCGGGACGCACCTATGAGGTGGTGGGACTGGTATCTTCGGCGGAACGAGCTTTCTCTGGAAACGTCAAAGTGGAAGACCGGCTGCACGACCTGGAGGAGCAGGCTCGGAAGATGGGCGCGGATGGTGTCATTGGTATCCAGCTCGCGACGAGCATCGCATCTGGCAACCAGATGATCACGACGCTGCTCGGAACGGCGATCAAGTTTACCAGCTAGCTGACAGGCACCACGTCACCTTCATAGGTCGTCATGCGACGCAGGTTCCGCATGAACTCTTCCTGTGAGACAGTCTGCGGCGCGCTGGATGTGCGCATGCGCGCCTCGTCACGCTCTTTCATCCGCACTGCCTCACGATAGTAGGCCAGTAGCCGCTTCCACGGCATCTGGCGCATCGACGCATCAGTCCAGTGGTAGAATGCCGCCAGTTCCGCGAACATGACCATTGGATCGAACGGCTCAGACGTGGGAACCGGCGTCTGGTCCAGGGCATCTGGATCCGGCGCGGGTGCGGTCGCGGCGTGCAAGTGCGCGACCAGAAGGGCCGCTGCCTCGGGATCGCGCTCGGCCAGGCGCCGGCTCTCTTCCCAGGCTTCATCGCGCGCATCAGTATCCCATTCCAGCGATTGTACCTGCGGGCCATCAGCGTCAGGTAACGCGTAGGGTGTCTGTGCTCCGTGGCGCACCTGTTGGCGGAGCGACCACTCACGCCGCCAGCGGGACTGGCGAGCTACTGGAGGGTCGCTGGGTTGAAAAAAACCGTGAAGAGCTTGGAGATGCGCGAGATCCCGCCGATGCCTGCAAGAAAGCGATCCATCGTCATGTCTGGCTCGGTCATACGCCAGACACTGAGGCATAGCCGCGCCATCGCCTCCAGTTGCTCGCGGTTGACCGTTGCATCGCCATCGTCTTTGGCTTCCAGCCATTCCTTGCGCTTGACGGAGAACTCGATGGCCTCCAGCTGCTGCTCGGTGCTCGGTGTCACGCACAGGGTCACCCTGCGCGTGTAGGGCTTCCGCGTGGCATGCGTGACGCCTTCCTCGTCCTCGACCTCTACAACCTTCCACTCGATGAAGGCGATGTCCACGAATGACAGGTTGGTCTCGTCCAGGTTGACCGCCGACAACTGCTCGCGTATCGCCTCAAACTGTGGATCCTGCTCACCGGCCGCCACGCCCAAATCGTTTGCGCTTTGCCTGGCGCGACGCAACTGCTCTGCACCGCTGACACCTGGGGCCGCGTATTTGCTGCTCACGGGACACTCCTCATGCTGCTCATGCGATAGATACGGCTTGTGTTGTTACAGGCGCGATGGGGCGCGCCTGACAGGTCAATACGCGCTACTCACCGAATTGGCGACAGTCGTCTGCAACAGGAACGCGTTCGCGCCCATGTCACTGGTGGAACTCGCGGCGACTGCCAGCCGGAAGGCTTTGCCATCCTTCTTGGGGGCAGGTGGCTCGGTCTTGGTATAGGTCAGTGCCGGGACATCATACGTGACCACAAAGAATGCATTGGCCTGTGTGAAGACCAGTTGCACGCTGCCCGTGGCCAGCGCCTGCGCGTCTGTTGTGCCACTCGCACCGCCGAAGTAGGTCTCCGCGATGCGGTCACCGCTCTGCATCACCAGATTCAGCCCGACATCCAGCGTGACGTTGCCGAAGATCAGTGTCGCGAGGGTCAGTTGCTCGGTCTGAATCGTAGTATCGAGATTGTTCTTCTGGGTGATATCAAACGACTCGATCGCCAGTGCGTCGCCCGTTGTCGAGCCATCCAGCGTCCACACGCCCTGCGTGTACAGAAAGGGCGGGTGTGGCTCCAGCGTCACGGTACTCGCCGACGGCTGCGCGATCGTCGCGACGCCCTGCCAGTCTACTTCGTACGTCAGCAGACCGCCGGCCTTCGCGCTGCGCTTGATCTGCTCGATCTTGCAGTCACGCGCTCGCAGGATGATGCCCGCGGTTCCACCGAGACTGACTTCGAACGAGTAGAAGTTACCGTCACTCTGATCAGTCATGACATGCGTCGCGGCCGTCTCGACCGTCGCACCGCTGGCATGCGCCTGCTGCAGTGTCGCGCCATTGGCAAGCGTCGCGGTGTACGGCCCTGCGCCGGACGGCGGTGTGGTGATCGTGACGATTTCCTCGGTTGCCAGGCCCGGATCGATGATCACGGTCGCTGACCCTGAGGTCGTCAGCCCCGTATCAGCGGTGAGGCTGATGGAGTTCTGGCCCGCTGTGGCGGCCGCGGCCAGGGTCGTGCTGGCTGCTGGAGCCGTAAACGCATCACTGCCTGCGCCCTGGGCAGCAGCTTCCAGAAAGCCGAGTTCATTGGGCCTTGGAGCGACAACCAACTTGCCCTTCACTTCCTGCCGGTTCTTGATGATCAGGCTCAGGCGCCGGCTGCCGTCTCCTTCCCAGACATCCTCGGCCTTGATGTCGAGCTGGATATTGGAGCCATCGAGCCAGCGGGGAAAGTAGGACGGCGCGATCGCGGTCCCACCCTGTGATTGCTTGCCTATGCCGACATAGGCATTATCTTCGCGAATCGCAACAATGAGGGTGGCCATGAGCTATTCCTCGTGTGACGCGGAACCGTCCTGTGCAGTCGATTCCGTGGTAGCGGCACGTGAGCCTTTCCCCGTCTTTACGGACACGTCCGGTTTGACGGAATCCGCAGGCGCGGCCGAAACGGGCTCAGCTGCCGCGGCAAATCGCCGCGTGGCGTCTTCCAGCGGGTACACCGGCTCGAAGTCGCTTCGTCCCTCATGATGCTCGTAGCCCAGCGCGGCCCGTTCAGCATCGGAAAGCTGGGCGTGTTCAGGGAGGACGACCTTACCCACACCCAGGAACTGCGGATCGCGCTCGCCGCGCGGGTCGAACAAGTACGACGCGCCGTACACCTCGTGGGCGCGCAGGTGCACGATGTCGCCCGGACGAACTTTGGTGTTGTTGCGCAGCGCGCCCGTCTCGTCTTTGATGGCGCCATTGATATCGCGGTGCGCCAGACGAACCGCGTATGAGCCGGTATAGCGCGCGGGTACACGCTGGTCTGGCGTGAGTCGTGGGGTGGACATCTGTCCCTCCTGAGTGTTCTTACGTGTCGTACGGCATCATCTGGACGTGCGCCGTGATCGTGCGGTAGACCGCGAACACACCGGGCACGCGGGTTTCTATCTCACCAAGGTCAGGTGAAATGAGAATTTCCGGAACGCTGACGGCGTTGGCCGTTCCATTGACCACAAGGGCATTGTTGTTTTCGAGATTGGCCTTGATCGCTTCAATATCGGTGTCGATGCGAATGCGGATGTCATCAATGGTGCTGGGCTGCCGGTCCCAGCGGTCGTAATACTCAATGAGCACGGGCAGGATACCGGCCCAGACGCGGTTGCTCCAGATCTTGAACTGCTGCTGACCCGTCTGGAGATTCACGGCGGGGAAGGCGCCTCCCATCAGGTCGTAGCGGCGGCGGACATACACCTGCGAGAGGCCGGTTGGATCGTTGGGATTGACCAGCGTCAGCCGCGTATTGGGTACGATGATCTGTCGTATGGCCTCCAGGACGGTGATGGCCGGCAATGGATTATTGGGCGCTCGTGGTACACTCATACGTTCTGCATCGCTTCTTGAATTGCCGTCTGGATATTGGCGATCACCTGCTCACGTGCGGCGGCAAGGGTCGGCGTAACGAAGTCATTGGGCGGCATGCCACGCACAGAACGCACGGGGTGCGGCGCGTCCGGCCACATGAGCGCGCGTTTCGTGCGTGGTCGAATGGGGGCGCCCGCAGGCCCGTAGATGCCGGTGCCCTGGCGCACGTAGCGCAACTTCCGCGGCTGCGTGGTGTAGACGATCGACCGCGCGTGCGTGCTGGAGATCTCCCACTCGGTCTTGAAGGACGCGACCAGCGGACCGAGCGCGTCACCCGCTGGCGCGCCGCCATCTCCCGAGCCACGTGGTGCGGCATCCGCCAGCGCGGCGCGTATGGTCTCGCCGCCATCCATGATGGCCGTGGTGAACGCGGCGGTGAGCTCCGCACGCAGCGCTTGCAGCCGCAATTTCTGCGTCTCGATGCCCTGTGTGCGAATCGTCAGCAGAGGCATGCCGTCGCCTCCCTCAGAACAGGTAGAGGTGGCCGCCGTGGTGATTAACGTGCGCATGCACGTGGCCGCGCTTGTAATGCGTCGTCGGACTGGCCTTCCTGCTCTTATGCGTCTTCGTGGTCTTCGCCACATGCGTGCTCGCGCTGACATGTGACTTGCCCGTCGCTTTGGGCTTGACGGTATGCGTGACATGACGTGTCGTCACCTTTTTCGGCTTGGCGACCGTCACGCGGTGACGTAGCACGTGCCGATGCGCCATGGCGTGGGTCGTTACGTGCCGGGCCATGGCTGTCTCCTAATAGACCGAACTGTTCTGGAACGGTCCATTGCCGGTCTCACGGCCGAGGTAGAGTGCGCGTGAAGCGAACAGTATCGGCGCCTGCTCCTGATGAAAGAGCACCCACCACTGCGAGGTGGGATCCGATCCGTCCTGGGCAGCGGTATCGCCGGGCCACGGCGTGATGCCGTCGAGGAGCGTCATCTTGACGATGCGGTCACCCGTCGCGATATCCGTCCCCGCATCCACTTTGGCCACATATTGCGACCGTAGCGCCCCTTCAGGCAGCGCGGCGTACTGCGTCGCTTTGATGGGCGCGATCGATGCCAGAACGTTTTCCAGATAGATCACCGGCGCGCTGGTGGCGTTCGTAGCCGGATCAAAGGCCGAACGCGCGGTCGTAATGAGCACATTAGCGAGTGGAATCATGACAGCCTCGCATCATCCCACGGCCACAGGCCGGTAGGGCGCGAGTTTGAGTCGCGCCGCGCCGCACAACTGATCTTCCATCGGGTCAGGCTTCATGGGACGCCGGGCAAAAAGATCACCATTGCGCATCTGGTCGATACCGCCCATGCCCATCTGCGTCAGCACACGCTGCTGCAGGAGCCATGTCACCTGGTCGAGACAGGCCGTCATGACCACATCGGGAATCGTAGCGGTATAATCCGCGGTGACGACTGCCGCTGCGGACTGCTGCGCGTTGAATGTGACCGATCCCTCGATGGCATTAAGTGTGTAGGTGGTACTGGCCTGCAGCACGCCATTCACGTACACCGCAGGCGTCGTTGGCGGCAGCACGTTGGGCTGAATGTCCGGCGCCTGATCATAAGAGAGCGCCCAGAAGCCACGCAGCGCGCGATACGTCGTGTGATCACCGGTGTCGTAGAGCGTGTCACCGATGTACGGCAGGTAGAAGCCTGCCTCCATGTCCACTTCCAGAATGGGCGGGTTGAGACCGAGTTCCCAGACCACCGACGCCATGCTATAGGTCAGCGTCAGCGCGATGATCTCAGCGTAGCCTTCCCACTGCTGGATCACGACTTCTTCCGGCAACAGGTCCGCGTAAAGCCCCGCGTTCTGCGGCCCTGAGTTCGAGATGTGCACCCGTACCCGGGTGATCTTGCGAATGGGCACCACCGGCAGAGGGATCCGCATCTTGCGCGTCGTGAAGTCGAATCCCTGCTGATAGATGTTGATGATGCCCGGCGCGAAGCCATTGTTGGTCAGCAGCGGTGCACCGATGAACGCATCAATCGACGCTTCGGCACGCGCGATGTACCGCGCCAGCGTCGCATCCGGCACGGTGAGCAGGCCAGGCATCGCGCTGTTCGGAGGTGCCAGCACGCCATCATCGACCATGCGGTATTGCTGCGGAGTCAAGTATCGCGGCATAGGAGCCTCCTATACCGGCTGCTCGATGTAGGTAACGGTGATGTCGCCGGCGGTCGTGCCGGAGTACTCATAGTACAGACCGTAGTCGCAGACGCAATCGAAGTCGAGCGTGGTACCCGCCACCGGCGTGATGACGGCAATCGGCCCGTAGCGTGGAGCTGAGGAAGTGATCGCCGGATGACCATTGTAGAGCGTGAGGGTCATGCCGGACCCTGCCGCGTTGATAATGACCCGGCCGAGGCTCACCCCGCGCACGCTGGTGATGGTGTAGGTGCCGTTATGCGTGTTGGCGAAGGTCGCCGTGAACGTACCTGCGCCCGGATTAATGGCGGTCACCTGCACGACTTCAGCGGTGCCTGTCCCACCAGAAATCACAAGTGGCATGCCGACCGTCACGCGCTGCAGCTGCGTCGGGTCGGTGACCGTGACCGTCGCGCTGCCAGCTGCCGCGATCGCGGTGCTGGAGGTGGTGTTGACCCAGGCGCCGATAGGAGCGGCGCTCGCCTGCGCGGCGCTGATATGGAACGGCTCGTATTCGCCAACCGGTGCGTACTGGGTTCGTCGAAAGGCCATAGCATGTTCCTCCTCAATGGTCCCGCACGTGGATGTCGTTCCATCCGAGACGCGTGCGGGACCATCGCAGGCTAGTGGAGGCTACTGGGAGAAGCCTTCCGAGACCCACTCGATCTGGGCGGTCATCGCGGGGGCCGCGAGTCCAGTACCACTCGACACCAGTTGCACGGTGATGACATCATCCGGCTCGATGACGTTGCCAGCGGCCGGTGTGAGATGGATAGGCACAAAGGCGCTGGCATTGATGCCGGACGAGAAGGCGATGCTGGCGAGGTTCGCTCCGAGCGCAGCGCCGTTACGCCATTGCCGGATGTTGATCGTGAAGTAATTGGTCGCCGCGCCGTTCACGGCCGCCTCAAAGATGAGGTGGATGTGCCGGATCGTAAGACGATTGACGGGCATGAAGCCCGCCGTTCCTGCCGCCGCACCGACGGTGAGATCCGGCAAGGCCATGATGGCGTGCTCGTAGCTGCCGCCGGCAGCGGTACTTGGGACGAGCAGGGACTGCAGCTGCGGCAGATCACGTTTCGCGCCAAGCACACGGGCAATCAAGGACATGGTGTGGTACTCCTGTTGGATGTCAATTCAGGCACGGAGTGGACGTGTCCTGACAGGGGCGACGGGCCGGAGTAAATCGCCAGCAACGCCTCCTCGCCACCGTCCAGTGTGCGTCAGTTGTGCACTATGCGCGGGGATCGATCCGCGCTTGTATCGCATTCATGAGCTTGCGTGCGCGTTCGGGACCGAGCGCCTCGAAGACGGCATCGACGTCAGACGCTTCGATCATCGCGGCAAGTCTGGCGGGCGCCATAGGCTGGATGCCCGCTGCCTTGGCATAGGACGCTTCATCGGCGGCATCAGGCAGGATGTGAATTGCCCGGCCGATCGGCAGCTTCTTCCATGCACGCGCGGTTGCGTACGGGACATGCTGCGCGATCCCGCCCACAAACAGCGTGTTGTCGAGCCAGAAGCGTGTGTTGGAGCCGACTTTGCCGTAGCCATACAGCACAGTAACGCGATCGCTGTCGTCCGGCTCGGTAGAGCGCGCTGGCTGGATCTCGTCCGCGATGAGTGCATCAGCGCTCATCTCCTCAGCGCGCTCTGTCGTATCATTGGGCTGCTTTGGTTCGCTATGCACATGTGAAGTGGATGCCATGTGGATAACCTCCGGCGCAACCATGGTGGCCACGCGTGCGATGTCGCCAGCATCTCCGCATTCCAGCGAAGCCAGGCGCAGAAACATAAACGGGTGCGTGGCATCGCGCCACGCACCCGGAACGATCAGCGCACCAGGTCATCAGGCCAGCCGTCGCGCCTTGCCCATAAAGAGCGGTGTCTTCACCGCCATGCCACTCATCGAGAAGATGATGTAGCGCTGGCTGAGGGTGTAGTCCACCGCGGCTGGCAGTTCGAGCACAGTGAAGCCTTCGGCGTAGAGCCACGGCATGCTGATGCTGTCCGTCTGCAGGAAATAGACGTCCTCAACAGTCTGCCCGCTGATCGGTGACGTGTAGGTGCCGAACGAGAAGCCAGGCACCGGCAGGACCTTGAGGATGCCGTTGGCCCAGGCAATCTGGTTGACTTGCACGCCGGGGATGACTTCGACAAGGTTGTCGTTGTAGCGCTTGTTGTTCTCGTTCTCCTGGTCGAGTTGCTCTTTCGCGTTGATCGACATGACCACCACGTCAGGCAGACCGCCAGCCTGTGCCGCCTTGGCTACTCCGGCCTTGATCGTCTGCGTCAGGTTCAGGCTGCCCTGTTCCAGTTGGATCGCGTTGTTGGACGCATAGTTGGAACCAGCGACCGACCCGAGGATGAGCCGCAGGCCATCGAAGTAGGTGTTGTTGTAGGCACCGCCCTCATTGGCACCTGTGCCGGAGGCGTAGGTGCCGTTGCCCTGCGCGACCATCGTCTGCAGATCATACGCCAGCTTGATCATGCCGGCAGAAAGCTCCAGCTTCTCGGGATTCCAGGCCATGCCGCCCTGTCGGACTGCGGCCAGTTCCTTAAAGCCCACGCCGCGTCCGAGCGCGAAGACGGCGATGTTCGCTGTCTGCCGCACGTAGTCCGAGGCGGTGAAGCCGACCGTGCCAAGATCCGAGACGACCGTGCTGATGGTGTTGCTGGTGGAACTCGTATTGGGGTCCGGCGACACCATCTGGTCGAAGGCATGCACCAGGCCGTTGGCCGGCTCCTTGGGCAGCATCTCCCACAATGGAAACTGCTTCACGAACACACACTTGTTACTCGTTCCGCACGTGCGGAACGGGGCTGGTCATTTCTGCCAGCCTCTCGACATTCCTGCCGAGGTCAGACTATGGCACCATCCTGAATTACCGAATTGAAGCGGATTGGGAAGAATGATAGACTGATCACGGGGCTTGGGGCGTCTGATCAACGTCCGACGAGCGGTTCCTCCGAGCCGCGCCCTACCACAACATCGGAGGGCAACCATTCGGAGGTGTTGCACATGGCCCATAAGTGGGGCTGGAAGCCTGACCGCGACTTCCTGTATCAAGCCTACGTCGTAGAGCGCCGTTCCATCCTCGACATCGCCCGTGAGCTTCACTGCCGCAACGGCAATCTAGTCAAAGCGCTGCGTGAGTACGGAATCTCTCGCCCTCACTCCTACATGACCAAGAAGTGGATGATTGACCACTACATCATGCGACGCGAGAGCATAGACGACATAGCAGAGCAGCTTGACATTACTGAAGCTGCCGTGCGCTACTACTTGCGCGACTTCGATATTCCCATTCGGTACAAGAGCCGTGGTCGTGTGCAGGTGCCAGAACTGAACGACTATGACTGGCTGTACGAGCACTACATCACTCGCGGCCTGTCATATGGCCGCATCGCTGAAATGCTCGGTTGCCATGAGTACAGCGTCTTTCGGGCTTGCACGCGATTAGGCGTACCCCGCAAGCACCGTGAGTTGTGCTTGCGGGGTGGCGCGGCATATCGTCCCGCATTTTCGCCACAAAAGCGGGCGCGCATCTACGAGCGAGATGGGTACCAGTGCCAGATGCCTAACTGCGGCGCGACTGAACGGCTGCAT